>JADMIO010603808.1_pt1 | contig 140542 bp, 130 predicted proteins | sample 8958161 | NCBI WGS metagenome assembly JADMIO01 (sample SAMN16585339, study PRJNA669376) | soil metagenome | isolation source: Crop rotation soil | place: USA: Cullars Rotation, Alabama | collected 2011
GCCGCGACTTCAAGTCACGTGAATTCCAAGCTTCGGATCCCACTGTGCTGGAAAGGTACAAGAAGTTCGGACCGGATTGATTCCAGCCGCTGCCACAGAAGGGGCAGTGGGATAGACTTGCTGGTATGCCGTCCGTCGCGAAAAAGCTGAACGATCATGTGGCCGCGCTCGCTAACTGCCGGCGCTGCGAGCACCGCGGCAACGTCAGTCCGATTGTCTCACTCGCCGTCGCGCCACGCGTCATGCTCGTGGGTCAGGCGCCGGGGCAGGTCGAAGCTCAAGGCGGCAAGCCCTTCGCCGGTCGAGCCGGCCGCACACTGTTCAAGTGGTTCGAGCAAGCGGGGATCGACGAAATAACGGCTCGGCGGAAGATCTATATCGCGGCGGTCACGCGCTGTTATCCGGGCCCGAGTCCCAGTGGGCGCGGTGATCGGGTCCCTTCTATCGAAGAGCAGCATGCCTGCGCGAGCTGGCTCGAGAGTGAGCTCGCCATCATTCGCCCGAAGGTGATCATTCCCGTCGGCAAGCTGGCGATTGCGCGGTTCTTCCGTGAGCAGCCACTCGATCGGATCATCGGAAAGGCTCACGTCATCGATAAACGACTCGTGATTCCGCTGCCGCATCCTTCTGGCGCCAGTAGCTGGATTCATCAGGGCAATCATCCGCAATTGCTGCAGCAGGCCCTGCGGTTGATCGAGACTCACGTCGCGCCCCTCTTATGAAGTCGCTGTTGCTGATCCTGAGCTTTCAGTCCGCATCACCACCCGATCGGTGGCTCTCCGCGGACAAGGTCCAGCATTTTTTCATCGGGACCTTCGTCCAGAGTGCCTCGTTCGGGGTTTTGCGCGCGGCGAAGGTCGACAAGACGCCGGCGCTCATCGGGGCATCCGCGCTGTCGGCCGCAGCGGCGATCGGCAAGGAGCTCAGGGACCGCGGTGGTCGCGGCGACGTGAGCGCGAAAGACGTGGGGTGGACCCTCACAGGGGCCGCCGCGATTTCGCCGGTTCTGGCGCGAACACGGTAGGGCGCTCGCGGTATATTTCCCCCATGCGTCCGCGCACGAAATTCATGATCGGCGGCCTGATCGTCCTTGGGACCTCAGGCTGGCTGATGTTCAGCTCGATCCAGCAGACTGGCGAGTACTATCTCACGCCGTCGGACATGGCCAAGCGGATCAAGGCCGACCCGAGCTTCAAGGGTGCGGACGTTCGCATCGGCGCTCGTGTCGTCCCCGGCAGCATCAAGCGCGACCCAGGCGGACGCGAGTACTCGTTCCGCGTCGTCGACACGACGAAGAACGCGCCCGATACGCTCAACGTTTTCTATAAAGGTCTCGCGCCCGACACGTTCACCGACGGCGTCGACGTCGTGGTCGCAGGGCGCGCGACTGACGGAACCTTCCAGGCGACCACGCTTCTCGCCAAGTGCGCGTCGCGGTACGAGGCGGCGCCGGCTGGCCCGAACACTCCCGGAGCCAGGCCCGCAGGAGCGCCTGCGGCTCTTCCATAAGAAAGCGTGATCCTGATCGGGGAGCTGGCATTGTGGGTGGCGCTGCTGATGTCGGCGTGGACCGCGATTGTTTCCTTCGCCGGCGGTGCACAGCGTCGCGAGGATCTCATCGTCAGCGGCTATCGCGGCATGTACGCGACGTTCGCCATGACGCTCCTCGCTGCGGTCGGGCTCTGGACCGCGCTCCTCGCGCATGACTTCTCACTGAAGTACGTCGCCGGCCACGTGAGCGCAAACATGCCCGCGCTCTACACCTTCACGTCGTTCTGGAGCGGGCAGGAAGGCTCGATGCTTTTCTGGGCGCTCATCCTCTCGTTCTACTCGGCAGTCGCGATTTATTTCGCCTCACGCCGCAATCGCGAGCTGGCTCCATTTGCGAATGGAACGCTGGCGGCGGTGATCCTGTTCTTCATCGCGACGACCTGCTTCAAGGCCAACCCGTTCGCGCGCAACGCCTGGATTCCCGTGGATGGGGCGGGGATGAACCCGCAGCTGCAGAATCCCGGCATGGCGGTGCATCCGCCCACGCTCTACCTCGGCTACGTGGCGACGGCGATTCCTTTCGCTTTCGCGGTCGCAGCGCTCATCACACGGCGCATCGACAACGAATGGCTTGCCGTCGTCCGTCGCTGGGCCCTCATCACCTGGTTCTTCCTGACGATCGGCATCATCCTCGGCATGTGGTGGGCGTACGTCGAGCTCGGATGGAGCGGTTACTGGGCTTGGGATCCGGTGGAAAACGCGTCATTCCTGCCATGGCTGACGATCACGGCGTTCCTGCACTCGATCATGATCCAGGAAAAGCGCGGCATGCTGCGCAAGTGGAACGTGGTCCTCGTCGTCGTGTCGTTCCTGCTGGCGATCCTCGGCACCTTCCTCACGCGGTCGGGCGTCGTCGAAAGCGTGCACGCGTTCGCGCAGTCGCCGATCGGAACGTGGTTCGCCGCCTTCACGATTGGGTCGACGGCGATCACGATCTACCTCGTCGCGACGCGCCTGAAGGATCTCGAAGCGAAGGCTTCTCTCGAGAGCATGGCCAGCCGCGAAGCTGCCTTCCTGTATAACAACCTCGTCCTGGTCGGCATCGCGTTCGCGGTTCTCTGGCTGACGCTGTTCCCGATCATCTCGCAATGGGCTACCGGCGCGCGCGAAAAGATCACGGTCGGTCCGCCGGCATTCAATCGCGTCAACATTCCGCTCGGCCTTTTGCTGCTGGCCCTCACCGGCATCGGACCGCTGATCGCCTGGCGTCGCGCGTCGATGTCGAACCTCCGCCGCCAGTTCACGACGCCGGTTGCGATCGGCGCAGCCACTGCCATCGTGCTGCTCGCACTCGGCATGCGCAATTGGGAAGCGCTCGTCGCCTACTTCCTGTGCGGTTTCGTCGCGGGAACGATCGGCCAGGAATTCTGGAAGGGCATCGGTGCGCGCCGATCGATTCATCGCGAGTCGTTCGTGAAGGGCTTCTACCACCTCGTGTCGCGCAATCGTCGCCGGTATGGTGGCTACATCGTCCACGCGGGCATCGTGATGTTGTTCGCGGCCTTTGCCGGGCTCGCCTTCAAGGTCGACTACGACGTCACGTTGAACACCGGCGACTCGCATGAGATCACCGACCCGCTCGGTCACCGTTGGAAGTTCGTCAGCCAGGGTCTTTCGACCACGGAGCGCCAGAACACGAAGGTTCTCTCGCTCGGCCTCGAGGCGTGGCGTGACGGCAAGCTGGTCGAAGTCATGCGGCCCGAGAAGCGAACCTATTTCAACGCTCGCGGCGAGCAGATCTTCAATCCGACGACCGAAGTGGCTTATCGCTCGACACCGAAAGTCGACACCTATGTCGTTCTCGCGGGCGTGACCAATCAGGATACGGCAGAGATCCGCGTCTCATTCAACCCACTCGTGATCTGGGTCTGGATCGGCGGGTTCGTGATGATGATCGGCGGCTTGATCGTGATGTGGCCGCAGGCGGAGCGTCGCCGCCCGCAGGCGGGCTACGTATCCGTTCTGGCGCCTGGAGCGGAGGACGCCGACGCGCGAGCGCTAGCCGGAGTATGAAGCGGCGCGAGTTTTTTAGCCGCGCGGTGGCCGCTGCCGCCGTGGTGGTAATCGCCGATCGGCTGAATGCGCAGGAGCAGCAGCAGGGCGCCGCTAACGTTCCCATGGATCAGGGTGCCGCTCGCTCGGTCCGCCGTCCGCCGAAGCCCAATGGGCGTCCGTCGATGACGGATCGCGAGCGCGACGACAAAGTCGAGCGCAACCTGCGCTGTCAGTGCGGGTGCACCCTCGACGTCTACACCTGCCGCACGACCGATTTCGTCTGCCAGGTCTCGCCGGCGATGCACGCCGACATCAAGTCGCTCGTCGAGGGCGGATATTCGGCGCAGGAGATCCTCGACTCCTTCGTCGATGTGTATGGCGAGCGAGCGCTAATGGCGCCGCGGCCCGAGGGATTCAATCTCGTTGGGTACCTCGCACCATTCGTTGCCTTCGGCGCAGGGGCGTTCGCCGTCGTGGCGCTCCTCCGCAGCTGGAATGCGAAGAAGCTCCAACCAGCGACGGCGAGCGTTCCAACGGTGTCCGCCACGCCCGAGGAACTGGCGCGGCTCGACGCGGCCATTCGCGACGATTCATGATCGTCGCGCTCGTCCTCGGCACGCTGCTTTCGATTGGTGTGCTGGCTTATGTAATCGCACCGGTCGTCGTCGGAGTTAAGCGCACGCCGGTCAAGCCAGTCGTGCTTCGGGCCGATCGGCCTGATGATCTGGCTATCGCCGCATTGCGCGAGATCGAATTCGATCGCGCTACCGGCAAGCTCTCCGACGCCGACTATGCGACGCTGCGCGAGCGGTACGCCTCGCAGGCCCTGGCCGCGATGAGAGCAGGTGGATCGGCTACGGCGGTCGAGGACCCCGCCGAGGCCGCGATTCGCGCTTATCGGAGCGCGCATCCAACCTGCGGAAAGTGCGGCATTCGCCCCGAGACCGACGCGATCTATTGCTCGAACTGTGGCTCGTATCTCCCGGGCAAGTGCGCTTCCTGCGGCGTCGCGGTGACCGCAGCCGGCGTGCGTTACTGCATCGACTGCGGAACGCGACTGGCGGCTTAGCGCTCGATCTTTTCCAGTCGCGCTTTGGCGATCTGGATCGGCAACACCGTCGCGCCGAGGCAAAGAATTCCGGCGACACCAAACCCGATGACCATTTCCATCGCGTCTGGCGTCCCCCCAAAGGCCATCGCGCGGAGATATCCGTAGACGGGACTGGCCTCGGCAATCACGACGCCCGCGATCAGCGCCACGGACGCCATCATGAAGAGCAGGCCGCCGAAGGACGTGGGAATTTGCGCGGCGTTCTCGGTTTCGAATTGCGGGAACAGCGTCCCGAATCCCATGGCCAGCCCCGCGAGCCCGAACGTCATGAAGGTGATCGTGAGCACCGACACCCAGAACATGAACGCGCTTACCTCGAGCATGGCGTTCGTGATCGTGACGATCGCCAGGGCGAGAATCAGCAGCGGCATCGTCCCGACCCAGAACTTCGCCCAGAGTAGCTCGCGCACATTGAGTGGGCTCGAACGCAGCAGCCAGAGCGTGCGACCCTCGAGGCTCACCGACGGGAAGATGAATCGAGCCGCGATCGACGCGAGTACGAAGCCGGCGAGCACCAGGTTGAGGAACGGTACCACGTTCACGAGGAAGAACGTGACGTCGGCACCGCGCAGCGGCAGGTACTTGATGTTGAACACATACACGACCACCAGCACGGCGAGCAGGATCAGCTGCGACCACTGCGTCGTATCGCGGAAGAACAGGCGTACCTCCTTCAGCAGCAGCTCGCGGCGCGTGACACCGAAAATCGCGAGCAACCGCTGTGAAGCACGGCCGACTGCTCCAGTCTTCGCGATCTGCTGACCGCTCTCCTGCGCCTTGCTGAAGCCCTTCGCGTACAGCGCGCGATGGATGAGCGCGCCGATTACCACAAACGCCGCGGCCGTCGACCACAGGAGATACGGAGGAAGGGCCTCGCTCTGCCGCGTCAGCCACCCCATCACCGTGCGCTGCACCCACTCACTCGGCAACATCGGTGACGTCGGTGTGCGGAGCACGGTCACGAAATCCACCAGCGAACGGAACCCTTCGGGTCGTGCGAGTCGCTCGGGTCGAACGAGGCGAAACAGCAGGACGATGCCCGCCGCGGTCAGCACCGCAATTACGCTGAGGATGTCACGCGTGCGTCGAGCGGGAAACACGTTCACGAGGATCAGCGTGATCGCGCTCCCCACGACGCTCGGGATGATGATGAACGGCAGGAACGACGCGAGCACGACGAACGGGAACCACGGACCCCCTTCGTATACGACGCCGAATGCCGTGAACATCGGCACCGACATCAGGACGACCATCCAGCTCGAGTTGACCAGGGTCTCGAATAGCTTCGCCAGGTACAGGTTCAGCCAATCGACCGGCCCTGAGACGAGCAGGTCCAGATCCTTCGCGAGGAAGAAGCCAGACAGCGCCGTAATGATGTTCGACAGCAACAGGATCGCGAAGAATCCGATCAGGACGAGGCCGAGGAGTTTGCCCGCGAGCAGCTCGCCGATTTCGGGAACGCCTTTGAAGTAGCGAAGCAGGCGCGTGAGAACCCCGAAGATGAAGGCCCAGAAGAGAATGCCGAGCACTCCGAGCAACACGATGCGCCAGAATCCTCCCTTTGCTTGGGTCTTCGATCGAGATTTGGCGGTCAGCCATTTCGGAACGAGTAGATGCCAGACGGAAGGATTCGGCCGCCAGTCATCTGCAACCACGTCAGTGCTGAATGAGGGCCGTCTGGCCGCGAGATCCGTCATGCGTCGAGCACGTCCACCAGCTCTCTCGCGGCCGCCTCGCCGGTGAGGCGGAGGAAGATCTCCTCGAGTCCAGCCGTCGTCGCCGCGCCGGCACGGAGCTGCTCCATGGTGCCCTGCGCGCGAATTTTTCCCCCCTGCACGATGCAGATGCGATCGCACATTGCCTGCGCGACTTCCAGGGTATGCGTCGACATGACGATCGTGTGACCGCGGCTGACGTATTCGCGGAACAGATCCTTGAGGATGCGCGCCGCTTTCGGGTCGAGACCGACCATCGGCTCGTCGACCACGATGACGTCCGGCCGGTGCACGAACGCGCTCGAGATGATCAGCTTCTGGCGCATGCCGTGGCTGTAACTCTCGACGAGCTCGTCGCGCCATTCCTCGAGATCGAACAACGCCATGAGCTCGCGCGCGCGGTGCTCGACCTTGCCGCCTTCCTGTCCGAAGAGGCCGGCCACGAACCGGAGGAATTCGGCTCCGGTCAGCTTCTCATATATGAAAGGGCGGTCGGGGATGTAGCCCAGCTTCATCTTGGCCGCGACCGGATCTTCCCAGATGTCGATGCCGGCGATTTGCACGCGACCCGCCGTCGGGCGGAGGATGCCGGCGATCATGCGCAGGGTCGTCGTCTTTCCCGCGCCGTTCGGGCCGAGCAGCCCAAGCAGTTCTCCTTTCGCGACCGACAAATCGATCGAGTCGACCGCCGTGAAATTGCCGTACTTCTTCGTGAGCGATGACAGCTCGATCATGGAACCTTGCCTCGGCCCCCGGGGAGTGACCGGGTGGGTCTCGGAACCGGTGAAGAATCGGGGGAAGGCTCCAGCAGGCCTGCCGCGCGGCGGCGGCGATTCACGCCCACGAGCCAGTTCTCGAACGCTTCCTCGATCGTGGAGCGGAGCACGTCCGAGTCGAGCTCCGAAGTGCGGACGATGTGTCCCGTCTCATCGAGCCAGCCATTGTAGCCGCCCGGACTGGAACTGATCAGCCAGGCTTTGAGGGGAACCTGACGAATCGACTTCCATAGATAGGTCGTCGAGTCGAGCACCGAGCTGTCGGAGAGGACGAAGGTCGATTCCTTCTGGATCTCAGCCTTCACCTGCACGACTGACTGACGCGCCGGATCGAAGACCGGCAGCGTGTATTTCCGGCCGACCCTCGGCTCGTCCATCAGCGCGACCGCGAACGGCACGAGGTTCGGCAGCAGCACGGGCCCGTCGAGCTTGATGGAGCCCGTTGTCGGTGCCCCGTCGTTGTTCGACACGCTGTAGAAGAGCGAATCGCCGTCGATGCGGCCGGTCGCCTTGATATTGACGGCGTCCGAGTTGATCGCCCACTCGAAGTCCTTGAGCCTGAACGTCCGGGTGAGGCGGATCTTCGCCCGTCGCGAGGAGCGGCGTCGCACGCTGAGCTCGCGGATCATCGTTTCGAGGATCGTGACTTCGCTCGTCGTGGTATCGACGATGGAGGATGCGTAGCCCACCAGTCCTCCGTTCGGAGCATGCAGACCGAAGAAGGAGGTGTACTGGTCGATGCGGAGGCCGGCTTCTGTCAGCCGCTCGAGTCGCGGCCGAAAGAGCTCGCGCCGCGCGAGGAAGCCGAGCCCGGCCACCCAGAGCAGGAGCACGCCGATCGCGACCAGCGCGCGGCGCGATGGCTTCGATCGGACCGAGGTCCCCACGTCGTTCTGGCTCAGCTCAGCGCCAGCGAGGTCTCGCCGGCGATCCAGTCGAGATATTTCTCCGTCCCCGACTCGACGGGCAGCGCGAGAAGCTCCGGCACCTTATAAGGATGCAGCTCACCGAACGCGGTCTTCAGGGCGTCGACACAGCCTGAGCGCGTCTTGAGCATGACCATGACTTCGCGCTCGTCCGCCGTCTTGCCCTGCCAGCGGTAGAGCGACCGCGCGCCCGGGAGCAGCGTGCCGCAGGCGATGATGCGTCGATCGAGCAGGGCGCGAACCAGGCGAACGGCCTCATCCTCGGAAGCGACCGTAGTGAGCACGACTATGGCGTCAGTGTGCGGCATCTCGGGTTGGCGGGTGGGCAGGTCGACGGGTGGGCGGAGAACCTGACGACCCGTCAACCCGACGACCCGCCCAACCCGTCAACCCGTCGACCAATTTAAGCGATACACCGCGGCTTGTCCGAGAAAGTCTCGCCCGCGAGCTTACGCAGGCTATGGCAGAAGATGCGCTGATTGTCCGCGGTGCGCGGGAGCACAACCTCCGGAACATCGATGTAACGATCCCACGGGATCGCCTGACCGTGATCACCGGCCTTTCAGGGTCGGGCAAGTCGTCTCTGGCGTTCGACACGATCTACGCCGAGGGACAACGCCGGTACGTCGAATCGCTTTCCGCCTACGCGCGGCAGTTCCTTGGATTGATGGAGAAGCCGGACGTCGACTCGATCGAGGGACTCTCTCCGGCGATCTCGATCGAGCAGAAGACGGCCGGCCACAATCCCCGATCGACGGTCGGGACGGTCACGGAGATCTACGACTATCTGCGTCTCCTCTACGCCCGAGCCGGGACGCCGCACTGCCCGAACTGCGGACGCCCCGTCCAGCGACAGAGCCCGGCCCAGATCGCCGAAGTCGTCCTGACCTGGGAGCGCGATACCAAGATCGAGGTTCGCGCCCCACTGGTGCAGGAGCGAAAGGGCGAATTCCGCGAGCTCTTCGAGAGCGTGCGGAAGCAGGGTTTCGTGCGCGCCTGGGTCGACGGTGAGCTCATCGAAGTCGCCAACCCGCCCAAGCTGAATCGCCGATTGAACCACACCATCTCGGTCGTGGTCGATCGGCTCAGTGTGCGGCAGGAGGATCTGAGCCGTCTCTCCGATTCGCTGGAGACTGCGCTTCGTCTCGCCGAAGGAACGGTGGAGGTGGCGACCGCTGACGGCAAGAAAGTGGAGATGTTTTCAGAGAAGTACGGCTGTGCCGTCTGCGGCATCTCGCTGCCGGAGCTCGAGCCGCGTCACTTCTCCTTCAACTCGCCGTTCGGTGCCTGCCCGACATGCGGAGGACTCGGCACTCGCCGCCGCGTGTCCGAAGAGCTTTTGCTTGGCGACCCGAGTATCTCGATTCTCGAGGGTGTGATCCTTCCCTGGGGGGAGCCGAGTGGCCACCTGCGCAAGATTCTCCTGCCGGCGCTGGCGAGGCAGTTCAAGTTCGAGCTCAACACGCCGTGGGGACAGCTGCCGAAGGACGTACAGCGCGCCCTGATCCACGGCGACACCGGTGGGAAAGGTGAGACGCGCTGGGAAGGCGTGCTCGCCAACGTCGAGCGTCGCTACAACGAGTCGGAATCAGACTCGGTGCGCATGGAGCTCGAGGGCTTCATGCTCGTCGTCCCGTGCGATACCTGCAAGGGTCGTCGCCTGAAGAAGGAAGTCCTCGCCGTCACCATCAACGGCCGCAACATCGGTGAAGTGACCGAGGATGCCATCACCGAAGCGCTCAAGTTTTTCGAGAGCATTCCGATTCGGCAGAATGGAAAGCCCGGGCTCGACGCCGAGGTGGCTGGTCCGATTCTCAAGGAAGTGCGCGAGCGCCTCCGCTTCCTCGTCGACGTCGGGCTCGACTACCTCACGCTCGGCCGATCGGCCGAATCGCTGTCCGGCGGTGAAGCGCAGCGAATTCGTCTCGCCACCCAGATCGGGTCGCGACTCGTGGGTGTGCTGTACATCCTCGACGAGCCTTCGATCGGGTTGCACCAGCGCGACAACGCCAAGCTGCTCGCAACGCTCGAGATGCTCCGCGACCTCGGCAACACCGTCATCGTCGTCGAGCACGACGAGGAGACGATGCGCGCGGCGGACCATGTCATCGACCTCGGCCCGGGCGCAGGAAAGCACGGCGGTCTGGTGATCGCCGAAGGCACCGTCGATGACATCATCAAGAATTCGAACTCGATCACCGGGCTCTTTCTCAAGGGCGAAGTCGAAGTGCCGGTGCCCGAGAAGCGACGGCCGATGGAGCCGCGCCTCGCAATCCGCGTCGAGGGAGCGAAGGAGCACAATCTCCGGAACGTCGACGCCGAAATCCCGCTCGGTCTATTCGTCGCGGTGACCGGTGTGTCGGGGTCCGGTAAGTCGACGCTGATCGAAGACATTCTCCATCGATCGCTGGCACGTCATTTCTACCGGGCTCGCGTGCTCCCGGGAGCGCACAAGCGCATCACGGGACTTCAGCACATCGACAAGGTCATCGATATCGACCAGAGCCCGATTGGGCGAACGCCACGCTCCAATCCGGCGACGTACACCGGTCTCTTCACTCCCATTCGCGAGCTCTTCACCGAGCTGCCGGAAGCGAAGATTCGTGGCTACGGGCCTGGACGTTTCTCGTTCAACGTGAAGGGCGGGCGCTGCGAGGCATGTCAGGGCGATGGTCTCGTGAAGATCGAGATGCATTTCCTGCCCGACGTCTTCGTTCCGTGCGAGGTCTGCAAGGGCAAGCGGTACAATCGCGAGACGCTCGAAGTGCACTTCCGCGGGAAGTCGATCGCCGAAGTGCTCGACATGACCGTCTCTGATGCGCTGGAGTTCTTCGAGAATCAGCCGCGCATTCGTCAAAAGCTCCAGACGCTCGATGACGTCGGACTTGGGTACGTCCACCTCGGACAGAGCGCGACGACATTGTCAGGTGGAGAAGCGCAGCGCGTGAAGCTGGCGGCCGAGCTCTCAAAGCGGGACACTGGCCGCACGCTCTACATCCTCGACGAGCCTACGACCGGTCTTCACTTCGAGGACGTCCGCTTGCTACTCGAGGTGCTCCACCGCCTCGTCGATCGCGGAAATACCGTCCTCGTCATCGAGCACAATCTCGATGTCATCAAGACCGCCGACTGGATCATCGACCTTGGCCCGGAAGGGGGAACGCGCGGCGGTACCATCGTGGCAGCGGGGACGCCAGAGGACGTTGCGGCAGTCGCGGGCAGCTATACCGGCCAGTACCTTAAGCCGCTTCTTAAGAGAAGAAGAAAAACCGCTTAACTGTCCGCGGGGCTTAAACCGCTCGGCCGCTTTCGCTTTCGCGTATGCCATGGCCTCGTCAGAAGACCATGTGGCGAAGGGAATCCGCGAAGGCAGCATGCACAACCTCGCCCAGCGTCGCGCCGATCTCCCCGCGGTTGGTCTAGCCAGGTCGTGGACCAGCGGCTTGATGGCGCGAACAAGCGCCGCGCCGCTAGGGGTCTTTGCGATCATCGTCATGACCCTTACAGGGTAACGCATTGTCGCTCCCGGAGCACTTCGCCCTCGGATCAGCTGGTGGCACTGGTGACCTCGGATGCGTTGAGGGACAGACTTGACTCGTTCAAGAACTCTTCATGCTCTGATCGGTCCCTGATCACATCTTGACCGCAACCACTTAAGCGTCATCTTATGCGGCCAATGATAAGAATGCCGATCACCTCACGAGCCTCGCGATGAGGCCTATCATTCGTTGGGCGGGAAGCAAGCGCGCCATAGTGGATAGACTCAAGGCCTACTGGCCTCGCGGCGCTCGGCGATACGTAGAGCCTTTCGCCGGGTCGGCCTGCCTCTTTTTTGAGCTGCGACCGAAACAGGCGCTCATTGGCGACTTGAATCCGGAGCTTATTGGATGCTACCGCGCTCTGTCGCGTGACTCGTCGCTCGTGCTCGAGTGTCTGCGGCGATTACCGAAGGGAAAGAAGGCGTACTACAACATTCGAGACCGGGATCCTGAGGCGCTTTCGGATTTTGAGATGGCCGCCCGATTTCTTTATCTCAACCGCAATTGCTTCAACGGGCTCTATCGCACGAACGCTAGCGGGATGTTCAACGTGCCCTATGGCCCTCCTCGAACGCGCGACAATGAGTTCCAGAATCGGATCCTAGACGCTGGGCGTGCCCTAAGGGGCGTAACCCTTCTACACGCCGATTTCGAAGAAACGCTATCGCACGTCACGCGAGGCGATTTCGTGTACCTCGATCCCCCATACGTGGTGGAGAGCAGGCGAGTTTTCTCTGAATATCTGCCCGGTAGCTTCGCGTCCTACGACCTGGAACGCCTCAGACGGGCGCTCGTTCGTCTAGACGCGGCTGGAATTCCGTTTCTGGTTAGTTACGCCGATTCGAGTGAAGCTCGGGAATTACTTGAGGCATGGCAGCCGCGACGGATTTGGACCCAGCGCCATATCGCGGGCTTCGCTGCTGCGCGTCGCGGATCGTTTGAGCTTTTGGCAACTAATCAACGGCAATACGTATGACCACCGTCATCGACGCCGCACACTCCAACCTGCGGGAAATCCCGGTCGGTGACATCGACCGGAATCCCGAAAATCCGCGGTTATTGTTCCGGGCTGGGGAGCTGGAACAGCTCATGGAGTCGATCCGACTCTACGGCGTGCAGGTTCCCATTTCTGTGTACCGCGATGGCAAGCGGTTTGTCCTGATCGATGGCGAGCGCCGCTGGCGTTGTTCGGTGAAGCTCAACCGACCGACCATTCCCGCTTTGATTCAGGAAAAGCCAGCGCCGCTGACGAACCTGTTGTTGATGTTCAACATCCACTCGCTCCGCGAGCAATGGGATCTGATGACCGTGGCTTTGAAGTTGCCGCGAGTAGTCGGACTCCTTGAGAAGGAGCTGGGGCATCGCCCTAACGAGCGGGAAGTGGCGGAAGCGACCGGGTTGCCACGGGCCGTGCTGCGTCGCTCGCGCTTGCTAGCCGACTTGCCCCAACAGTACAAGGACCAAATTCTCGTTGAGCTGAATAAGCCGAAGCCGCAGCAACGTGTCACGGAAGACTTCTTTATTGAGATGGAGCGCGCCCTCACCACTGTGGAAAGGGCGCTGCCGGACGTCATCCCCGACAAGGACAGGGTTCGGCGAGTTCTAATCGAGAAGTATAAGAAGAAGACGATTGGAAATATCGTCCAATTCCGTCAGCTGGGAAAAATTGCCCGTGCAGAGCGCGTTGAAGTCAGCGAGAACAACGCGAAGCAGGTGCTGACAAAGCTGTTTACTAAAAACGGCTACTCCATCGAGCAGGCCTACAACGAGTCGGTCTCAGCCGCATACGTCGAACGGGACGTCAAAGCGCGCATTCAAGGATTAGTAGAGCGATTGTCGGCCTTCACTCCTGCGGATATCGACGACGACCTCCGTGGCGAATTACAAATTCTCCTCGAGCAGGTTCAGCGGCTGCTGGAGGGGAACTGATGAGCTATCGGTTTCTGGCCCCGCAGCTTCATAATGTTGCAGACGCCTGCCGTGTGTTTTGCACGGATCAGTGGGGGATCGGCACTTCAAAAATCAAAACTGAAGAAGCGGTCGCCGATCGCATTGGGTTCGTGCCTACCATCAGCGCGGTAAGTCCAGAGTATTACCAGGTGTGTATTGAAGTGTCGCCTCGGGCGTACAATAGCACTCTCGACGCGTTCGTCCTGGATTGCAGGAATGAAGGCCTGCCGGTCAAGCTCTACGTGGCCGTTCCCGCGGAAGGGATCGAAGGTGACTTCAAGGCGGACATGGCACGCGCCAAGGGAAACGGCGTGGGCTTGCTGGAAGTAACCGAGAATGATGTCGTCATCTTGCAAGAGGCCGTGCCCTTGTCGGTAACTGGCGTACGGCCAATTCAACCAAAGGAGTTTCCGTCCAAGTATCGCCAAGCCATATCCGACGCAATCGGCCAGTTCAAAAATGGGAGCCCGGTAAAGGCGGGTTCCACGGTCTACGACGAGGTAGAAGGGTTGACACGAAGGCTTGCAAAAAGAGCACAGTCGGCCGGCTGGTGGACCTCTGGGGCAACGCCGAAGTTCGAGTCCGAAACTCTGGCCTGGGCTAAGCTCTTAAAGATCCTGCTCGATCGGTTCGATCGCAAAGCCGCCGGCGTCCCTATGGTGACGGCTGCGTTGATTGCCCGGGCAATGGGGATTACTTCACACAGGAACGATGCGGGGCACAAGCCAACGAGTCTTAAGAAGCTCCAGGAGCGCGATCGGCAATTGCGAACTCGCTTCGAGGCGGCTGTAGACCTCCTCCGCGATTTTATTTCGGCAACAAAGCCACTGAAGCTCTAGCCGCTGTTTGCTCGCGCGCTCGCGGGTGGCCAATGCGCACCGTGCGCACCGTCCATGCAACACCGATGGCAGTGGCGTTGCGGAAATTCATGCCGTCACGCGCATTAGTGCCTCAGCTCATCATCGGAGCACGGCACGGCTACGGTTTGAATATCAGCGGCCGAAACCGATTACGAACTACAACCGCGTTGCTGGCGGTATTTACGCCGTCGGTACAGACTATACTAATAATTGTGGGCCTCGCAGACGACGGGTAAAATGCGCTGCCGAGGGGGATCGGGACGCTTGAGCCCTTCAGAGCAATTCCACTCGTTACCGGTGAGTTCATTATGCACGCAGTAGCGTTCGTGGCCTCCCAGGAATACGTGAATGAATCTCCGGTTAGCACGTCGGCGATTCCGGAAAAATGAGCGACCGAATCCACTAGAAGCGATATCACCATGGCGCCGGCTGGCGTCACGCTCAGAGTGTAATCAGTCGAGGACTCGGATTCGTTCCGGCACTGCGCCTTGAGTTTCGCGGGGCCGGCGCTCTTCCCGGTGACAACGATGATTTCGGTGCTCCCCACCAAGCGGACTGTATCCAGCGATCCGACCGGGTTCACCTCAAGTAGCAGGTCGCGGTTCGATAGCGGCCGCGACAAACTGTCGACTGGTGTTGCGGTAACGACCGTCCGATCCCCCACCCGCAGCGTGTTGGTGAGAGTTGTAAACTCAATGGTCTTGCACTCGACCGACACGATTGAAGTGACAGTGCAGGCCACGGCCAACCCGAGCATCGAACCCAGCGTCAGCATCCACTGAATTCGCATCAGAACCGCCATCGAAGGATGGCGAAACTCAGCTGCTCAAGATGTCTGGAGACTCGACCGGCAAACTGGTCGTTCCTGGAGATCTGTAAATACTCCGAGTTCTTACCTTGGGCCGTCTTGTACGAATGCACGGCGAAGCCGCTATTTACGGCCAGCAACAATACGATACTTGGAGTGAGGTACGGATACTTCTCGATACGTGTATACACGATGTCGGCATCCGGACAGTCCTCAACGTTCGCGGCTCGACAGGCAATGACTTCTTTTTGAGTCAGTAAACCGGTTAAAAGGACCGCGCCCGCTGCCCCGACAGCGATCGCGCCGTGCGTAAACCGTGAAAGCTTGAATTCTCCATAGCCCGGCAGTGCAATACTACCGAGTAGGATCCGCCGGGGCCGATAAGGGAGCGAATCACACTTCCTGTACACACGGCACTCGGAAAGTCGCATGACCTCAGGTATCGGAAGCACAAATCCTCGCCCCTCGGTGTCTACCGAAACGAGCATGCCTTCGCGCCGCTTTCCCAGGTACAGCGTCGCCCCGCTCATCGACCCTTGTAACGGTTCGGATGGGTTACTCGGAGTGACAACTATCTCGTCAGCATCGCTGCTCCGCAGGGATACTTTTCTCGTCGTAATCGAGCCAGACTCCTCCCGGTAGACCAACGCTCGCGTGCTGTCAGGAACTGGAGTACGGCGCTCCCTGTCGCGCGCGGAGCAGAACCGGTCACCGTCGTTTTTGACCCAAAGGACGCCAATTCCTCCCACAGAGGGAGCCGCCAGTACAAGAGCTGGGGCATTGATGGGGCCGTAGTTGGTGACTTCGACTTTTGCGACTCGTTGTCCGTCAGCCCAAAGGACGTGACTAGGTGTTAGTACAAGGCATCGGCCGCCACTCGCTACGGCAAGGCCGCGGCCGTAGATGTCCCCCGCCACGTTGATATGAACCTCTTGTGCGCTCGTTGCCGCGAAGGCGATTAGCGGCAGGAGTCTCCGGACCCTTCTCGACGACTTCACTTTGCTTGGTCAAAAAGACGCAGCGAATAACCCCAGAACTCCCGGATGTTCGCAACCGCCTTGGGAATGGCGATCAGTGCCGCGACAATGGCAACGGCAATCTGCAACTCTGGGTCACGCACCAACCGATTCCAAAGTGACATTCCGATGGCAGAAGGCTCAGCCCCATATCGATGAAGGGTGGCACCGGGCGCGGCGAATCGCGCGATCGCCGTAAACCCAGGATCGTGGGTTACGGTTACAAATCCGACCGCCCCTTCATCGCCGGACGGAACGAGCGCGTCCCCGTAACCGAACACAAAAGCCTCTGCCTGATACGGGCGACCGGTAAGGATTGCGCGGCCCACCATTGCTAACGTCGCCGAGCGGAGAATCGGAGTTTCTGCTCCTGCTACTGGACCCGCTATCGTCCCGACTATCGGATGGCCCTCGAACTGGAGGACTATGGACCGGTCGACTTGCTTCGCTTGTTCGAGCTGGTCAAGCACGATCGTCATCCGATTAAGTATCGTACGATCGGCGCCTTCGTCGCTTTGCAGTTCTGCTACTGGCTCTGAATCACCCTCGGCCTCCAATAGGATCCGTAAAGGGCCATCGCCGATTCGCCTGAATGTTATGCGTGCATCTCGAGTAGGTTGCACGATCCCCGTAAATCGCGGCGTCGGCAGGCTCGAGGGTTTCGCTGGTATTTGCGAATGCGATTTTCCCGGCCGGCCTTCGTAGCCGTCAAAAATGAGGGCCCCTTTCAGGCGCCATTCCGGAAGCGGACGCACGGCGGCTAGCATTGGATTCAACACGAGTATATCGGTCTGCGCCGTCAGGTTGAAGGACGGCGTGCGTCGCAACGCTAAGCCAATTAGCACGGCCCCGATGAGAATAGCGGCTGGCCACAAGATCTTCTCCATCGAAACGGATGCCTTTTTCGGCATTGCCACGAGCGGGCGGAGGCCATCATCGGCCAGATCCGTCACGGGACTCTTAACGGAAGCACGATAGGGAGCAATGCGTGCTCGAAGTCGAACCTTTGGATGAGGATGCTGTCAGGCTTGAACGGCTGAAGAGCCAACACACACCGGCTGTCGCCAGCAACTGGTCGGACATCGACCAAGCGCTTGCAATCGACAAACCACCTGCGTTTGCCAGATTTCATTCCGAGCCTGATATGCTGACCGGCGCCGTTGAGCACAACGTCAAGAGTGCCGAAGTCCGGCACTCCCCACGCGGCTGCATAAACCTCCGTTCCGTCCGGCACGGCGTCGCATCGAGCTCCAGCACGAACAACGACGCCGAGCTGGCGTGCCTTGTACGAATTCTGGTAGCGCGCACTCGGAAAGCGCTGCGGCAATGGGTGGACGCCCGCACCGAGGCCTCGCACATCGAACAAAGCGCGTGCGTAATATCGGCCGTCATAAGAAGTGGTGCGCACGCAGATGGTGTCGGCCGCCGCCGCGGGCAGAATCACACTTAATTGACGACTTGATTCGCTCGTATCGACGCCTCGGAGCATTACGCTTGCAAGCAATCGTCCGGAAACCGGTACAAAATCCTGGATGGTGTCAACGAAGCTTATTAAGACCGGTTGGCGTGGCTGCGGGCTCGCACCATACCGCGTTCCCCATAATACGCCGATGACGCCAAGGCCGATTGTGGCAGCGAGAAGTTGTCCCATGACCTGTCAGTTTCACGGTAACGCAGGCTTATTGTGAGGCCTATGACCGTAAATCGCAATTCCTTATCATCATTATGCCGGAAGTTATTATCGGATGATTCCCCTCGCCGCAGCTGGAGAATGCCCGGCGTGCCGGCGTCCCAAGGCGCCTAAAGCACCTGAATGTCGTGTTCCCAATAGGCTTCAATCGGCGTGTCCGGGTGGCATCTGAGACGGCGATAAGTCACCGATGGTTATTGCTCTTATCAACTCAGTCCGAAGGTGGTAGTCCATAAGATCAGCGATCATCTTGCATGGACGCGCTCGAAAACCTACCATCTGCTGCCGCCTGATTCATACCAGACCTTAGGTCCCGCTATGCTGCGCTGCTGCGGACGTTCGGCATCTGTCGCACTTGCAGCAATTCGCTCCTGATTCGCAGGCGCACCCCGCCGGAGCGCCCCGACCTTGCCATCTATAGCGCGTATGAACGTCTCGCCGCGGGGCAAGTAGTCACCTTCAACAATCCGGACGTCGTGTTCCTGCTGAATGCGTTTCGCATTACGGCCCGGAACCTCACGCCCACACCGGCGGCGAATGCGACGATTACGGTCGAGATGGGAAACTTCGGGATTGGCATGACGTTGGGTGCACCGGCGAGTCAGAGTACTTCGTTTGCCGGAAACGAAACAAAGACCGTTGACTTTCCCGTCTACCTGATCGATCCGGCCTACGGCGGCCTGGGCATGTCAGGCAGGGTCACCATCGCGCACGCCGAAGACCCGTCTGACGCCTCGACCGCGCGCGGCCGAAACAATATCGGGCTGTTCACGGTGAGGGGATTGAGAACGTCGAAAAACGGCCGTGCTGGCCAAGTGGGAATACCGCTTGGAGCATTGGTGCCCGCGTCGCCGAGCTTTTCACTGGTCCCGTCGCCGGCGATGAACAGCGCTGTCGCCCCGACGATCGTCTACAACTCGTCGGGCTTCGGCCTGTTCACCTTTGCCTATGCCGTCCCGGCGTCAATTACGAGCGGAACGCTCGAGCTGACGGTTGTGGCCACGGCCGGGGGCTGGGTTGGAGGAGCAACAATCCTTCTGCTTGTAGACTCGTGACAGGACCAATCGCAGTAGACGCTCCGCAGGTTCCAGAAAGAAGGCGCCCGTTGGCTCGCGCAATCTTTAGCCGCCTCCGACTCTGCGGTCTATTCGGCCTGTTCGTTGGCCTCGTGGCTGGCCTGCTCCTGGATCTGCTCCGCCTCTTCAGCGAATTCACTCTGGCTGATGTGCCGGCCCTGACGGCGATCATTGCAATCGCCTCATGGATTGCGGCGGCTGTCATCGTGCTCATGATGGAAGGGATTCCGGTGATCCCAAACGCCCTGGCATCGTTCGGGAATGCGCTATTCGTCACTGCGATAACGAGCGTCGTTATGGTCTTTCTCCCGGCACCGTTGGGCGTGGCGGTGGGCGGTGTGACAGGCGCAGTCGTGGGAAATCTTCTCTGTTCCTTGTGCCGCTACAGAGATCGAAAGGCCCAGGGCAGTGGGAAGCGGACACCGGCGCAGCGCCGCGAGGAGGTGCGCTGATGCCGAATTGTCCTCAAAAACCGGTCTGTCCCGAAGAGCTTCCACCGATAGTCCCAGCTAACCCGTCGATTCTTGACGACCTGCTCGATCTGAAGGCGAAGGCGACTCTAGTGGCTACCGCACTCACTGGTGCGCTGGGGTGGCTCGGGACTCATATGGGGCTTGTGGCATCCATCATGGGCTCGGTGCCGACGGCAGTCGCGCTCGCGGCCATCGCTGGCGCGGCGATCGCGTTTGCCGCGGTCGCAGTCACCTATCTGCACCGGTGCAGTCCGGTCGACGGAGTTCCGGTGTGCGCATCCGGCGTCATTCAAACGATAGTTCCGAGTTTCAGTGAGACATCTGATGTGCTGTTTCCCGTTAAGGCGATGCATAATCGCGTCGACGTCGTAATCAGGTGCCGGTATTGGCCTCTCGTTCAGACCACGCAAACAGCGCGCATCGTCTGCAACGGTGATGCGCTCTTCTCACCGGTGTTGCAATTCTACTACTACAACTCCGAGGTGTGCGCCGCGGGTCGCGGTGCCGTGGCTGGGGCAGTTGTCGGCGCCATCGGGGGCGTTCTGCTGGCCTGCCTCGTTGGGGCGGCTATCGGCTGCGCAACTGTCGTCCTGTGCGCGCTTGCCGTGGCGCTCGCCTTCCTGATCGCGGCGGCATGCGTTCTAATCGCGGCCTGCGTCGGAGGCTACGTGGGACGCTGGATCGGCACGTCCGAAGATGCTGAGAACGCGGACGACGCGCTGCTGAGAGTCGGGGACTACATAACGGCGACAGGGAACCTAATCACCAGCGGAGACCTGGACGGCCTCAACGTCCTGTGGTTCGCGGAACCCGAGCTGACGATTCCGCACGGCGTTTCCCCAAATGGGCGGTCGGATGGGTCATATCGGTACTCATACGATGAGCTCGAGCTTCCGACCAGTGGGTTGCTGAGTGATGGGTGTCAACGGATGCCGGTACGTAGCCCCGCACCCGTCTAGGAGGCAGGGAAGCGTTATCCCAACAAGAGACGAGATCAGGAGTTCACGCCTCTTCTCGATCCAACGCATCTCGTCACCAAGACCAGCATCGGCGCAATCCTGAGATCTGGATCGGCCGGGAACGGCGCGTGCTTTTGGCCTGTCGACTAGACCAAAAGCTCACAGCTAGGGTCTGCGCCATCGCACCCGCGGTCTCGAACTGGCGGGCGGGAGCGTACTCGTTTCCGAAGAGGCGGCGCTCAAGATCGCCCGTCGGCGACTGTCCATCGAGGCGGCCGCGAAGGAGTTTGCAGTGAGCCCTGACAGGATGCGTTTCCGGCTCAACGTCACTGAGGCTCGCGCTCGCCTTCGGCGCTAAGCTCGTTTACGGAGCTGGACGTTGTCCTCACCCTTCTAAAGCCGCGCCGCGATTAGCGCAGGCGAGGCTTCCGCGACCGCTCAAGTCCCGGGTTTTTTCATCGCTGCGTAGAGTTCAAGAACCTTTTCCGCTGCCTCGTCGCGTTGCTTTAGACTCTCTTTTGTCAGAGCGCTTTTGAGAAACTCTTCAACGTTGAGCATCGAGTCAGACACATCGAAAAATAACATCTTTCCGATAATATCCCCCGGCTTCAGCCGAATATCTGACGTGGTGTTGTTTCTGATGCCCAGGAGCAGACTGCCGTTAAAGCCCGGGTCTACAGAAAATCCATGAACAAGCTGTAGCCCGTTCTTGATGAACGTCGTCGTGTTGCCAAAAAGACCGAGCACCCGATCGCTTAAAGTGAACCGCTCGAGGGTGTAGACCATCACGGTCGCATGTTTAGCAATCGAGAGCTCACCTTTCAACGGAACAACTGAATCACCATGTGCGGAGGCACCTAAACGAAAGTAGTAGAAGTTGCTTAGGTGCTTGGTTTCGTCATATGGATCAATGGTGAGGAGCTTTCCGGGATGAAAGACGGCTTGGTAGACAAGCTTCGAGATCATGAACATTTGCGTGGTCTCTCGGTGGTCGTATGCGAGGTTCTTACACGCGTCGTCAGCGACTCCGAAACTCCGCTGGGGCGCTAGTCAGTTTCGACAGGTCGATACCGAGTCGAGTTGCGCCGTTGTCGGCCTCCGCGCCGAGCGTAAATGCGCCCCACGCGACCAGCTCCAGCCTCGCCGAGCCATTCGGCCCCGGCTGAACCACCTGGCGTGGGTTCGTGAACGTGGGATGCAAAAGGAAAACAACCGGGCCAGCAAGCGGCGGCGCATCGACGTCAGGGCTTACCCGCGCCGTGATCCGAAACCAGTCGGTGACCCCCGGGACGCGACTTACTTGTGCGCTGATAACCCGCCCGTTGTCGCGCGTTCTGCCTGCGTATTCCGCGGCGAGCGGATCATCGTTCGCAGAGTGCATCTGGTGCTGGCCTGAGGCCACAGCCTTATGCGGCTGTGATTCCTTCTTTCCGACACCAGACGCTACGGCGAGCTGAGTAGCCTCCACGGTCTGTTCGGTGGTCTGGAGGCGCGCAGCCACGTTTTCGACCCGGCGTTCCAGACGCTCCCATTCAATTCCGCCAGAACCCACCTTCAGGGACTTCGCATTACTCACCAGCGCAAGCGCCGCGGGGACCGACAAGTAAAGCAGGGTCGTCGAGTCGAAGTTGTCCCACGCGCCGCCATGCCTCGCTCGAATCAAGCCCGCGATTAGGACCACGACCGCCGTCCCACCAAGGACGAACTTGGAAAACGGCGAGAACGGAAGAGAGGTCTCGTTTGGATCCCCCGGTACAGGCGCGCTTTTGGCCATCGGCTCCGCTAAACGAGGTGGAAGGGACGGGCGAGATCATACGACGGCCAGACACCGCTGTCACTCCCCCCAATAACGTTCCGTGAAACCGGGCCCTTATCAACATGTCCCCGGATTAAGAAATCACAATATGCACACGGCCCTTATCATCGCCACTCGCATGAGAAGGAGGCAAAGACATTAACGTTTCTTAACGTCCTCAACCAACAAAGCAGCTCCCGCTAGCGCTCGTCGCGAATCCGTGTATCATGGTGCCCGCTGAAACAGATCACCTGTTTACAGCCGCCTACGGAACTTCCCGCCTTCGCGAAAGCGCCATGCCGAAGCAGACCCAAAACGCGCGACCTACTGACGCTCCCCGCACGCGATCCCTTACCATCGTCGCGCAAGATCCCTCCATACGCCGTAATGGGCGCATTCTCACAGCGCGCGTCGACGTCCCGGCAGAAGAGCTGGTGGCAGGTCCATGGGGACATCGCGTTCAAATCATCGACTACGACGCCTCGACCGCGACGCTGTACACATCGCTGCCCCCTAAAGCGCACGGGTTGGTCGGCAACAAATACAAGGACCCATTCCTGAACGCGGATGATGCGGTCATTCTCGGCGATCCGCATTTTCACGCCCAGAATGTCTATGCGATCGTGATGCGCACGCTCGCTCGGTTTGAGTACGCGCTTGGCCGTCGGGTGAGTTGGGGATTCGGTCAGCACCAGCTCAAGGTTGCACCCCACGCCTTCGCGGACGCCAACGCCTTCTACAGCGAGTCCGACGAAGCGCTGGCCTTCGGATACTTCCCGGGGGCAGACGGGCAGATGGTGTTCAGTTGCCTCTCGCATGATGTCGTCGTTCACGAGACCAGCCACGCCCTTCTCGATGGGTTGCGTGAACGATTCACCGACCCTTCTTCGCCGGACCAGGCCGCGTTCCATGAGGGTTTCTCCGACGTCGTAGCGATCCTGTCCGTGTTCTCGTTGCGTGATGTGATCCGGAAGCTCGTCGATATCGACACGACCCACGCGAGGGGTGGTGAATATCAGCTTCGAGAGAAGGAGACCCTCGTCCACAAGGAGCGGCTGCGCCCGGAAAGGTTGAAGGATTCCATCATCTTCGGCATGGCCAAGCAGATGGGCGGTGAGATGTCAGGTCTGCGCGGACACCCGCTAAGGCAATCGCTGAGCCTTCCTGTTTCGCCCAAGTGGTATCGCGATAGCGAAGAGTTTCTGGAACCGCACCGACGCGGGGAGATCTTCGTCGCGGCGGTGCTCAACGCGTTCGTCCAGATCTGGTCACAACGCACGATTGCGCTCGGGTTTGTGCAGGGACAATTCCGAGATCGCGAGCGCGTCGTGGAAGAAGGCGCCACTGCGGCCGATCGGCTGCTGACGATGGTGATTCGCGCGCTCGATTACACACCTCCCATTCACATCGAGTTCGGCGACTTCTTGAGCGCGCTGCTCACCGCTGATTTTGAGATTCAACCTGACGACACGAAGTACGCATTTCGCAAGGGGCTGCTCGACAGCTTTGCGGCCTTCGGAATAGTGCCGGGGTCGAAGGGTACCGCCGCGGCCGAGCCGGGCATCTGGGATTCTTGCTCATCAACGCGTTTCGCCACAAACCGGACTCACTTCGAGTCGATGCTGCAGGATCCAGACGAAGTCTTCTGGTTCATTTGGGAAAATCGCAAGAACCTCGGAGTGGTCGAAGGGGCTTTTGGCAAGATCCTGAGCGTTCGCCCCTGTCTGCGCATTGCGTCGGATGGATTCTCCCTGCGGGAAACAGTTGCCGAGTTCTATCAAGTCGTTCGACTCACCGCAGCGGAACTGCCCAGGCTTGGTCTCTCCGCGCCACCCGGCATGCCCCGGGACGAAGTCATTCCGATCTATGGCGGGAATACAGTCATTTTCGACGAGTACGGTCAGCCGAAATACAACATTCACAACTCGATGCGTCGGCCAGAACGACAACAGCGGCGACTGAACTATCTGTGGGAGCACGGTCAAATCGGTCGCCGACGCACTGGCAAGTTTTCCGAGATGCACATGCAAAAAGGAATGGGAGCTGGCATCGATCACAATCGCGCGGAGAGCTGGTAATGGCGACTGCACCCACCAAGCTCACAATTCGAGCGTATCAGGTCGGATTCGGAGACTGCTTCCTGTTGACCTGGCACTATCCGACGAAAGATCGCCATGTCCTGATTGATTTTGGGAGCAACGCAGCGCCGAAGAAGCTGTCCAGCGGCCTTCTCGAGCGAGTGGCAAAGGACATCGCGAAAGAGTCAGCGGGACACCTCGACGCAGTGGTTCTGACCCACCGGCACAAGGACCACATTGCTGGGTTCACCACGAACGCCCAGAAGACTGCCCCCGGTGACATCATCCGATCGCTCAAACCGAGCGTCGTCGTGCAGCCTTGGACCGAGGATCCAAAGGCGCGCAAGGATGCGAAGAAGGCCACGCGCAACTTTGTCAGCGGCCAGGTCAGGGCTCTCAGCTCGAGGGCGGCTTTCCTCGGGTCCCTCGAAAACATGGAAGACGTCGCCGAGGGGATCGTTGCCGAGGCGAGGCAACTTCAGAAGAGTGAACCCCTCGGCTTTCGAAAGCAGTTCTTCGCGAATCTGGCTTTCGCCGGCGAAGAGGGAATCAAGAACGCTTCCGCGGTCAAGAACCTGATGACCATGGGCAACAAGCATTCGTACGTGTCGCATGGCTCCAAATCAGGCATGGAGTCGGTCTTACCCGGGGTCCGAATTACGGTACTTGGTCCTCCCACGCTCGAGCAAAGCGATGCCATTCGAAAGGAACGGCGGGAGGACGCCGCCGAGTTCTGGATGCTGAAGGGTCTCGCTGGCGCTCACCTCGCGGCCGGAGCGAGTGACCTCTTTTCAAAGGCGAAACAACACACCGGAACCCTACCGGAATATGCTCGGTGGTTCGCGCCGAAGCTTCGACAGATTCGCGCCAGCTCGTTGCAGACGATCGTCCGCATTCTCGACGACGCCATGAACAATACGAGTGTCATCCTGCTGTTCGAGGTTGGCGGCAAGGCGTTTCTGTTCCCCGGCGACGCACAGATAGAGAATTGGGAGTACACACTGCAGAAGCCGGCCTTGATGAAGCGGCTTGCGAAGGTCGACTTCTACAAGGTGGGGCATCACGGCAGCCGGAACGCAACCCCGCGGAGCCTGTGGAACAATTTCGCCAAACGGGGTCCGCCGTCTTCGGTCTCACGAATGACGTCCGTCGTGTCGACGATGCCGGACAAATACGGTAAGAGCGAGGGCGCTGAAGTTCCGCGCAAGACGCTTATCGCCGCGCTTCAGAAGGAAACGAGGTTCTACACAACGCAGAAGCTTCAGTCAAAGACCAAGCTTTGCGAGGCGTTCACTTTCCCACTCAAGAGGGGAGGCAATTGATGGACCGGATAATACTATGCCGTCCGAAGAGCCTGCCTGGTACCCACCACTCCACTCGGCCTGGTCCCGGACTCAAACCCATAGCCGTAGACAAGAAGAAGTTCTGGGGCAAGAAGGTCGACCTCACGGTGAGTTTCCTCGACGGCGCCGACGCCACGCTGAAGAAAATGATCCTTCAGCACCTCAACGCCTGGTCGAAGACGGCGAACGTCCGATTCCGCGAAACTGCGGGACAGGGCCAAGTGCGTATCTCAAGGATTACAGCGACCGAGGATCCCGACATGAGTGGGTACTGGTCGTACGTGGGTACGGACATCCGGAAGATTCCCGTCGGGCAGCCGACAATGAATCTCGAGGCGTTTACGAAGAACACACCACTCAGCGAATTCCGGCGAGTCGTTCGGCATGAGGCTGGCCACACACTCGGGTGCGAGCATGAACACATGCGTCGCGACATTGTCGAGCGAATCGATCGCGACAAGGCGATCAAGTACTTCTTCCAGACCGATGGTTGGTCGGCGGACGACGTCGAGGCGCAAGTGCTCACCCCCATCGAAGAAAAAACGCTGATCGGCACACCCAAGGCCGACATGACGTCGATCATGTGCTACGACCTGCCAGCGAGCATCATGAAAGACAACAAGCCCGTCGTCGGTGGTAAGGACATTAACTCCACGGACTCGGCATTCATCGGCAAGCTCTACCCGAAGACGGCGGCGGCAAAGAAGAAGTCCGCCGCCAAGAAACCCAGCGCGAAGAAGAAGTCTAGCGCAAAGAAGAGCCGGAAATAGATGGCCAGACCCACCAAGGACATCGCTAAAGCGATTAAGGCGGGCCAGGCACGGGCGAAGGCTGCGCTGGCCAAGCGTAAGAATCAGCTCCGAAAGAGGGAGATGGCTCTGGCGAGACCTTCTGAGCCTAGCAGACGGCGTGCCCCGGTCGTGTCGGCCATTCCGGCAAGACTCCAGATGGCGGCAGGATCACTGGGGAACAACGGAACTCTCGTCGCCGAAGGCGACTCGTGGTTCGACTACCCGGGGAACGACGTCTTGAGCATGCTCGAAGACGAACACGCCTATGACGTGGAAGCCGTCGCACACCGCGGCGATCGAGTCGAAGGAATGGCCTATGATGACGGCCAGTTGCTGGATTTCTCACGCCGACTCGAGAAGGTCATTCGCAAAGGAATCACCCCCGCCGCAATCCTCCTGTCGGGAGGCGGCAACGATATCGCCGGCGAGGAATTCGAGATGTTGCTCGATCACAAGGGCTCGATGAAGCCTGGCCTGAACAAACTCGTGGTCGAGGGCATACTGCAGCAGCGTATCCTGCTCTCCTACACGACCATAATCAGCGCTGTTACGAAGATCTGTCAGGAGAGAGTGGGGCGTCCGATTCGTATCCTCGTGCACGGCTATGACCACCCCATCCCGGATGGACGAGGCTATCTGGGTGGTTTCTGGATCCTTCCCGGACCATGGCTGCGGCCGGGGTTCTATAAGAAGGGTTATCGAGACCTCAGGGAGAACACACGCATCATCGGTGGGCTCATCGATCAGTTCAACGACATGATCGCGTCATTGCCGACGATCACGGGGTTTGGACACGTGCGGTATGTGAATCTCCGGGGCTGCCTCTCCGCGCCGAACTACAAGGATGTCTGGGATAACGAGCTCCATCCCACCGAACGAGGATTCTCACTGGTAGCTGACCGGTTCGCGGCAGCGATCACCCAACCATGAGGCTCATGCATTTCCGCATTCTTCCTTTGCTTTCATGCATTGCGCTCACCGCAGCGAACCTGACCGCTCAATCGGTCGCTGCTTCGGCGCCTCGCGACACTATTCCTATATGTCGTGAGACTGGCTTGCCGTTCAACGTCTATCAGAGTCTGCTGCGCCGCCAATTCGCGAGCATTGCCAACCCGCAAGGCAATGTCGTCGTCGGCAATTTTGCCTCGCTCGACACCAAGGACGGAGAGATTACGTTCGCGGGCAGCGGCGTCGTCGCGGACCGAAGCATCCTCGGGGTGAAGGCCCATGGCGCTGGTTCCGACGGGATACTCAACCTCGTATCCGAAAGTCGAATCAGCAAGAAAGTGGGTGCGGACCTCCAGCTCAGCGTCCTGGGCCTGAGAGGCGACTCGCTTGTCTACGATGTCACGCAACTCGACACCTATTGTGAGGGCGAAAAGAAGATTTGGATCGAGTTCGCGAATCGCCAAGTCGAGGTGGACAGCGGCTATCGGCAGAGGACCATAAACGCCGAGATCTTCGGAATCGGCGAGCAGATAAAAAAGCTCGACGAGGAAAAGAACAAGCCGATTAAGGATACGCTGGCGTTCGTGATCAAACGACTCGAACGTAGACGCGATTCTTTGCGGGCCGATTCCGCAAGACTGTCGAAGGATGCGGCCCTGCAACGATCTCGCGACAACGTGGCAATCCGCCGCGCCCGCGCTCGATCGCTCGACTCGCTCGCGAATGCGGTCAAACTCCGCGGATTCTCCTTGGGATGGTGGAGTTTTGGCTACAGCATCGGCAACAACACCTTTCGGCGGTTCGATTCGACGGTCACGACCTTCGCCGACCAAGTCACGAAGGCCTCATATACGTCACACGCGCTGAGCCTGGCCTACTCCTACTACCAGCTCTCCCCGGTGCCGTTCGAGACGTCATTCTGGTCCGTCCGGCTGAAAGGCGGGATCAGCGACAATTTCGGCACGCTGACCAAGAAGGAGATCACTGAAACCGTCGAATACGGCGCAGCTCCTGGCGACCGCACTATCGAGTCCAAATACGACGCATACCTCGGTGCGTTCGAGACGGGTCTCAAGACAGCGGCTCTGGATTTCGACTTCTATCAATTTCTCATGCCGGGTAACACCTTCGCGGTTCACGTCTATCCCAACGTCACGGTCAAGGAAAGGTCAGATCCGGTGACCAACGTCGGTATCGGCCTGCTTATGTCCGCGAAGGCGAAGGATGATGCCTTCGTTAACGCGGAGCTCTATTTCAACTTCGTCGACTTGGGTAACAGCGCGAACTCGAAGCTCAACCTGGGCGAGCGCGGCAATCTTGGTATGCGTTTCACCTTCCCCATCACCTTCAAACCGGGCCTCTGATATGGCAGCAAAGAAAGCAAAAAAGCGCTCCGCCAAAAAAGCAGGTGGAAGGCTCACAGTGCGCAAGGCGTCGTTCACCGGCGGTGGCAAGAACTTCCGCCCGGTGTGCGCCAAGGGAGATGTGAATTCGGACTGGACCGACGAGATGACCGCGAATGAAATCGCGATCAAACACATGGATGCGAAGCCGTCACATGAAGTCGCCGTTGTCCAGCGGCAAGGCGCGCGTATGAGGCTCTTGGGGATTAAGCGGACGACGCGAGTTCGGCGCCGTATGACAAAAGGCTCGCGGCGATCGAGCCGAGTGCGCTGAAGAGAGTCCCACTATGCCGGATGACCCATCACGCTCGACGGAGCCTGTACCCTCTGGGTCAACAGGTCACCGAGGTGCGGTGGTTGCCCCTATCGCGGTGATCATCCTCTTCTTGTTATTGGCCTTTACCTATCTCTCGCGCCGTGAAAGCGGCGACGTAGTCTTTAAGCGAGGCAGTGCAGAGCAGCCGGCCGCGATTCTCGAGATTGCCAAAGTCTTACTCGGCACTCAGCAGGATCTCGTGAATCTGGCTACAGCAGGGTTTGCCGCAGCGGCATTCCTGGTGACGTGGCAGAGAGAAAAGCGCGCCGCCATTGGTGAGCGAGCGTGGTGGTATTTGGCTGCGGGTCTTATGTCGTTCCTGGCAGCGCTACTGTTTGCCCTTTTTGGACGCGAGGTCCTGATCAGTCAGCTCGGCCACAATGCCGTCGACTTGGGTACTCCAGCTCTCACCTTCGGCCGATGGATCACTTACTTGGCCTTCGTTGGTGGTGGAACACTGATTGGCGTCTTCGCTCTGAAAGTGGCGATTTCCTCAGACCAAGCTCCGACGAGGGGAGATGACAAACAATGAAGGCATTTGCTAAAGGTGCTATTCGACTGGGATCGCTGGCGGCGCTCGCTGCCGCCGGAGCAGCTCCTCGAGCAGCTGCACAAGATTCGGCAAGGATTCCGGCGGGAACAACCGGCACGGTGATCGTGCGAAGCTTGCAGCCCAGCCGAATCGGAGACTCCTATCAGGTGAAAATCGGCGATAGCACCCGCACGCTTGCCTCGGGAGGCTTCGATACGATTCGTGTGCCTTCTGGCCGCCAGCCCGTGGACATCTCGGTACGGCTGGCAGTTGTGCAACAGGGTAGGGGAGGCGGGTCAAGCGGCAAGGAGGTTTCGAGCTGGAAAGAGACTCTTACCGTGAAGCCCCTCGGCACGACCGTGATTGATGTCGTGCAGGATGGCGCTTCCGTCATCATTGGGTATTGGCCGCAAGTGACATGGGTAGCCGAAGACGGAACAAAGCTCGACGTCTACTTGAATGGCATATCACTCGGTCCGACGCCGTATTTCAAAGGCATTGAACCCGGGCGGAACCACACCATGCTGTGGAAGAAAGGCTCGGCGGAGACCTGTCGCTTCCAGGCCAAGCTATTGATGAACGAAACTCGCACGTTTTCGTGCAATGCAGCAACCGGAGGAGTGATTGAGAAGTAAGCCGCAGAGACGGGCAACTTGTGCGGCTACGCCCTCCCCGGCGCGCCGACGGTTACGGCGTTGCGACTTCCGCGAACCGTATCGAACGCGATAACGCGAATTCGCGTTGTCATGTCGATGTATGTCTTATGGCGAATATGCGCATAAGATTGCCTAGGCCTCTTGACGCGGAGCCATAAGGTGGCATCTTCGCTGCCCTTCGGACGATCACACAGCGTCAGAAAGGTCGCTTAACCGCTAACGATCGGGGGGCGTGTATGGCAGAATTACGAGAGTTTCTCGCTGACCTGGCAACAGACGCTCGAAAGCTCGGAGAATTCATCCACGATCCCGAGGCGTCGATGACGGCAGCCGAGCTGACTGATGACGACCGCGCCGCCCTCAAGAGCGGGTTTCCTGCTCTCATTCACGCCAGACTCGCAGGCCTTTCGGCAAGCGAGGCATTCAAGATCACGCTGCGGCCCCCAGTGAGTCCGCAGCAGTTCGTATTCCCGATGCTGATGCAGCAGTTGCCTCCGCAAGTCGTTCACCAATTGCCGCCGCAGTTTGTCCATCAGCTGCCGCCGCAGTTCGTCCACCAGCTGCCCCCGCAGTTCGTCCACCAGCTGCCGCCGCAGTTCGTTCACCAACTACCGCCGCAATTTGTTCATCAGCTTCCGCCGCAGTTCGTCCATCAGATCCCACCGCAGTTCGTGCATCAGATACCGCCCCAGTTTGTCCATCAGATACCACCGCAGTTCGTGCACCAGTTGCCGCCACAGTTCGTCCATCAACTGCCGCCGCAGTTCATCCATCAGGCGCCAGGACAGTTCATGCAGGGGGTCATGCCCCCGACTCCGTGGCTCAGGTAAGAAAAATCCTCTCAGGAGCCAATTGTGGCGACAAAACGCGGAACTGCTCCGAGCGCCGAGGCCAAGCCAGACGGCGCTCGGGCAGGTAACAAACCGAAGGGGTCGTTGACCGTGATCGGCACCGGCATCAAGACGGCTGGGCAGTTGACGACGGAATCCATCGCCTGGATGGAGCGAGCGGACGAACTCCTGTACGTGGTCGGCGATCCCGTTGGCGAAGCGGTCATTCGACGGTTGAAACCGACAGCTACCTCACTCGCGACGTACTACCAGGAGGGCCAGTCGCGCATGTTCGCTTACAACGCGATGGTCGAACACATCCTGGGCGCGGTACGTTCAGGCAAGATCACCGTAGCGGCGTTCTACGGACATCCGGGAATCTTTGCTTATCCATCGCACGAATCCATCCGCAGGGCAAAGCGGGAAGGGTTCGAGGCCAAGATGTTACCGGGCATTTCATCAGAAGACTGTCTTTTCGCCGACCTGGGTGTCGACCCTGCCGTTGGCGGGTGTCAATCGTACGAAGCCACTGACTTCCTCTTGAATGCGGTGAACATCGAGGTCTCCAGTCAGCTCGTGCTGTGGCAAATCGGCACTCTTTGCGACTGGACCTACAAGCGACACATGTACAACACGAGTGCAATGCCACTGTTGGTGCACAAGCTCTCGCGCTTCTATCCGTCGACGCATGAGATCACCGTGTACGAGGCCCCCATTTTCCCAGTCGCGCAGCCGATGATATCGCGGATTCCCTTGTACTCGCTGGCAGACTTTCCGATCACCGCCGCGATGACACTGTACGTGCCAGCGGCGCGTGGTCGCGTGCCAGATGCCGAGATGCTCGAGCTGTTTAAGCTGGGTGGTCCATATGAAGCTCAGGCAGAAACGGATGGGGCGCCGGCCCAATAACCGTTGGTCCAGCTCATGACAAAGCGCGCAGGTTGACCCGATCGGCCCGGGGAGAGGAAGTAGCCAAACTAGATCGCGGCATTCACCATGGAGTAATGGCTACGCCGACTTTAACGTCTTGCGCAGCGCCTTTACCGCCTCTTCCCGCCCTTTAGTCTGCGCGAGTTGTTTGTAGCGAGCGCGCTGAGCCGCAGGGACTCGCCGGATCAGATTCAAATACTGGCCCTGAAGACGGCGAGATGCTTGCGTCGCAGCCGATAACGTCTTTCCGGCGCTGGCCGCGGTGCCGTTGCCCGTCGTTCTGGCCGGCCGATTTGCCTCGGTGCCGCCGCGCAAACGCGCCAGACGTTCCTCGAGGTCGCGAATCTCAGACGCCATCTCATCCCTGATTTTGACGACCATCGCGGGCGAAACCTTACGCTCGGCCACGAGTCGGTCGATGACATAAAGAGCCTGCGAATGAGTCAAGGGCGCGGTGCGTGCCATGATCCTTTTCTCTGGTGAAGGGCCCAACCGGTTCGGCGCGGATAATCCGAATATTAAGAACTTTTAACGAAACTGGCAGCGAGGAGGCCATGGCAACGACTCTCCCTCATTTGAGGGGGCCCCAGCTCTTTGCGGCGGTCAACCGATGAGCTTAATGGACCCGCGATTGAAACGACCTTGAGACGCTCGGCCCGTAAGGCCCGCCGCACACTGTTCGATACGACCGCGAAAAATCTGCAGGACCGCGGTCAAGCCGGCGCCGCGAATATCCGTCGCGGTCATCGCTGTGTACCTCTTGAGTTGGTTGCGAAGAGCTGTGGCCGAGGAGTACTCAAACTCGTAGGCGATTGATTCGACGGTTCGAGACGTCATCTCGAGCAACGCGCTGACGAGAAGCATTCGGCACCAGGTAAAGAGCTCTTCGGCGCTCAGAAACCCCGTGCGTCGGCACCACCCATTGGGAGTTTGCCTGTGCAGGCCCATCCGTTCGGCAATCTCCGATACGCTGGCAACCTCGGGCGAGTTGAGCACCGCAGCGACGAAGTCCAGAAGTCGATGCGGGATCATTGTGGTGACTTCCGCCAGCACTCGATCCGCTGCACCGCGACGCCGAACGCCGAGAAGGACCGAGCGAATGCGGAAGGGCTCATCGGATCGCCGAGCGATGATCAGGTCATGAACTCCCGCCGCGCCCAATGCGCACAGCTCCGACTCGGTTTCGGGCACTTGCAAGTACACTACGACCCCAAGTCCGGGGTAGGTGCCCGCCAATTCACGGGCGATGGCAGTCGCGGTCGCGCCTGATGCGTCACGTCGGTCGAGAATCGCGACATCGACGCGGTCGATTCTGTGACTCAGGCGCGTCCGGAGGTTCGCGAAAGTCGGACACCACTCGAACGTCCCCTGTTCCCGCAAGGCGCTCTCGATCCGTCGCTTGACCGTCTCGTCGGCCACGCATCCGATAAGGCTGCAAACGGGTTGCAACCGTGGTGATGACGACCGGCGCCGTGGCATGACGGTCAGTTAGGCCGATAGCCCCTACATAAGGACCTCCCCTGAACAGGAGCTCCTATGCGTAGTCCACGTTTACGACTAAATGCTGTCCTCGTCGGCGTTCTGCTGGTCGCCCTCACTGCATGTGTCGACACTCTCACCGCGCCGCCCACCCCAGGCAAGCGTGCCCTCAGAGACACGACGGCGGTCGAAGGAGATCCGTCGCTATGTCGTAGTGGGTACCACATTATCAACGGCAGGGTTGTTTGTGACGGCGATCAATAGACTCACGAGCCGATAGCGACGCGGATGGGTTCACTCGATTCGTCACCGACCGCCGAGAGAATGGAAACGCGGGACGCGCGGAGCTCGAGAGCGCGCTTCGGCTCAACCCGAGGCGCTCGGCGGTCGAGACGATGCAGAACCTCACCGAGGCCGTAGGCCGTTCCCAGACGCAACGCCGCGTTACGAAAGGAAGATGCGGTACGCAGGCGTCCCAATTTGCTATGTGCCTCCCAGCTTTCTGCGAGCGCCATGGCCGCTTCTCTTGGATGACGGTCGCTGGTGCTGAGCCGGCGGATTTCCTCGGTGGCCCACATGGTGGATTCCACGTTGTTTTCCGCTGCCGAGGCTTTGGCGGCCGTGCCCAGGAGGGCGAACGCGCTCTGCATCGGGAGAGGTCTTCCGAGTCCGTGGCGGGCGATTCGCAGGGCGAAGAGCGGATAGCCTGAGTCCAGGGCAACTTGCGCCAGGTTCGCCACCGCCTCGAAGAACTGCGCCTCATTTGGCTTCGCGAGGTCGTAAGCTGCACCGAAGTGCTTTACCGCCTCATCGAGTTCACCGGCAAGCGCGCGGCGGATTCCAAGGGCTGAGTGGGCCGCTCCGACGATCCGTCGATTGCGAGCCCGCAACCCATGGCGCAGGGCACTCCTGGCGTGTGTTCCCGCTTCTGGATAGTTACCTCGTGCCTGGGCTAGACCGGCTAATTCGAGATATCCGCGGGCAAGCAAGTTGTCATTGGTACCTATTTTCGCCGTGGACAGCACCCGTAAGGCTCGCCCTTCGGCGAGATCGTACCGGCCCCGTTTCCTCGCATTACGCGCGCGGTCGGCCAGAACCTGAATCTCTGCGGTAGACTTCGGACGGCATGCTGCTGCAACGGTATCCAGCATCACTCCCGAAAGGTGCAAGTATCCCGCGAGCTCCGTTTCTTGTGCCGCCAGTCGCAAAATGGCGATCGAAGACGTGGCCGGGCGTGCATCGTAAGAGCAGCCGCGCCGGAGGATCTTTTCACCCAGTTGTTCCGCCGCTTTGTCGGCCGCCTCGCGCAGTAGTGACTGCGGCGCACGGCGTGAATTGCCCTGCCATAATCTCACGGCAGCCGCAAGACAGGGTGCACTCGAGTGCCCCTCGGCCGCAAGATCCTTATGGTATGCCTCGAGCGGCGACAGGCCTTCAACGATACTTGGTGTTATCAATCGCCTCGTACCTCCGCGGAGTAACCCAAGCCCCTGTGAGTCCGAATTCCGAACTCACTGCCGAACCGGGCAAGTTTCTTTCGAAGATTGCATACGCAAACGCTCACCAGGTTCGAAGTGTGAGATGGTATTACCCCCCACGCTTTCTGCGCCAGGAGTCGGCCCGGAGCCGGTCCTTGAGTCTGTAGCATGACATCGAGCAACCGCAGTTCTCGTAGAGTGAGTCGCACCTCGACCTCGCCCATAAGAACAGCGGCGCGTTTCCAATCCAGCGTTACGCCCGTGGGGGCGGCGGAAGGCATGCGCGGCCGCGGGGCCTGCAGAAGGGCAGCATGCAATCGGGAGGCGGCTTCGCAGGCGTCGGAGTCAGCGCAAATGAAGTCCGTCGCTCCGGCGGCAGCGTACTGCGGTGCGACGGTCACATCGCGCCGATCGATCCAAAGAACCAAAGGCTTCGTCCACCCGTTTGCACGAATTCTCGACACAATCCGCGCGACAGACCGGGTCGGGGCCTGCACGGCGCAGACCAATACCAAGTCCAGCGTATCGTCCACCTCGTCGAACTTGCAGTGTCGCCAAACCAGTTCGACGTGAGGGGGGGCACTAATTGGAGGATCGGGAGTGACGGATTGGCGCCCAGGAAGCTGCAATACTCCAATGAGCCGAACTTCTCTCGGTCGTAGCAACCGTTGAGACGCCTGCATCTGCTCGCTCGCCGCTAAGTACGATCCAAGCTGCTGTGTCCCGGGCGATTTGACCGTTACACCACGGTGTCCCCACCGGGAACACCCGGCGGCAGCGTACCGAACAGAGGGGCGCAACGAACTGGGACTGCAGACACCCGCGCGCCTTGCCACCATGATGTAACCCTCGCCGATCGTCACCTTAATTCACTTTCGGTCATAACCTATACGGGAGACACTGTGACCTCGGGCGTGCGAGAGCTGCTTGCGGATGCAAAGGAAGCATTGGATTACGCCGAGCTTCTGGAACGGCGCCTGCGAACGGTGAGTCATGACCGTCAACCGCAAGAAGTCGCGAGGCTTAGCGCCCTTCGCGAATCGGAACTCGATCAGGCTGATCGCTACATACAGCGGGCCAAGGCGCAGTTACGCCATGTTACCGTGCGTTAAACCGTGAACGCTAAATCACGACACGAATGACCGATAACAAGAAGAAGACCGGCAAGCCCGATAGGGATCGCGTGGCTGGAGGTGAGCCTTATGAAGTCGACCATGTAGCCCGAAAGCTCCAGAAGGAGTTTCCAGGCGCGACACGAAAGGAGATCGAGAAGGCAATCACCGACTCGGCAAAAATCGAGCAGTTCCACAACAACCGAGTGATGATTGAAAACTCAGCTCGGCTGAAACTGAAGAATCAGTAGGTAGCTTCACAGATTCTCGACGACGCCCCCAAGCGGCTCTGCCGCCGTCGCGCAGACGTGCGTTGGCCGGATCGAGCGTTGCAACCGTCCGCGGGCGTTGGCGGCTTATCCAGCAAGGGGAACGATGGGTTAGACGTCAAGCGCTGAACGCCCGGTTGATCTAGAGAGAGCTGATTGCCTTCGCTATCTCAGCCGCTGTGATCGTAAAACATTTTCCAGCCCGCCTCGGTACGCAGCCACAGGGTTGTGAACACACCAGTCGTGTTCGGGCGGCCACCGCCAGTTAGTACGAACCGACCGGTCATGAGCGCGTAACGGCGTCCCAGTGGCCTTACCTCGACGTTCTCATAATGAACCGCCTGGAGAGGACGCCCGGTCTTCCAATACCCTGTTTTCATCGTGGTTTCAATCGCCGACCGCCCGTGCTCCAATCCCGATGGTAGGACTTCCATCGCGGAGTCCACATACACGCTGAGGTAGCCCGGTAAGTCGCCGCGGTTCCAGGCCTGGGCTGTCGAATCAAGTAACGCCTTCAGTGTCGTCGCATCAGCCGAGACACTGGGCACCGGGACCACTGTCGCTCGATGACAACTCGCGATGGCGACGAATGCGAGAAAGGTTGCGTACCGACCGATGTGCGGCATGTCACGGCCTGGCTTGTAGGGAAGAAAAAGCTGAATGGCATGCGTCAGCAAGCAACACGACCGAGCATGAATCACACATCGGCGACCATGAACCGCGCGGCCGGTGGCACGAATCGCTAGACCTCATGCGCTGCTGGCTTTCTGGTCTCGTGGGGCACCTTCTGCAAGTCAGAAAACCTTACACGCTCCATACACGACGAGAGTCGCTGTTCTTCTGCACGCCGTGTTCAATACGCACGACATCTACAACAACAAGAGAGAGAACCACAATGGTTTCACGTCGTGAATGGCTCGGCACCTCGCTCGGCGCGGCAGCGGGATTGGCGCTCTCGCCCGAACTGCTCCGTGCACTTCAACGGTCGGCTGTTCAGCAAGGCGGGAAGCTTATTCAGCGCGCCATTCCTTCCACCGGTGAACAGCTCCCCGCAATCGGGCTCTCATTCTCGAACCACCCGGGCTGCGCTGACCACGCCGCACTTAAGGAAATCCTCAAAACGTTTTACGAGGCTGGCGGACGAGTCTACGACGTCAGTCACGTAAATCCGGCGGCCGAGCAGTTTCACATCGACGCCGCGAATGAGATTGGCATTCAGAACAAAGTGTTCTGGTCGACGCGTGGTACTCCCGGAAATGTCGCGCCGACGGCGGCCCTCGTGAGGCCGCACATTGACTCACTGTTGGCCAGGACAAAGGCAAGCAAGATCGACCTGGTCATGCTGCCGGTGGCGGCTGATCCCGCAACGCTCGCCGCCTTGATCGATGAGAAGAAGGCGGGGCGCGTTCGCTACATCGGCGTGCAGACGATTTCCGTGAAGTTCCAGTCGGCCCAGACTCACGCGCTCATGCGCAACGAGCCGATCGATTTCATTGGCGTCGACTATGACGTTAGCAATCGCCATGTCGAGGACTCTATTCTGCCGCTCGCGCAGGAGCGTAAGATCGGCGTTATGGCGTTCTTTCCCTTCAATAACGCGTCAGGTTTGAGCTGCACCGGGGGCACGAGCCTTTTCACGCGCGTTGCCAACAGGCCCGTTCCGGAATGGGCCGCCGAGTTTGATGCGAAGACGTGGGCGCAGTTCTTCCTCAAGTACGTCATCAGCCACCCGGCGGTCACCGTCGCTCGCATGGGCACTACCAAGGTGTCGCACGCCCACGATGACATCGACGGTGGTATTGGCCGCCTCCCGAATGAAGCGACCAGGCAACGCATGGCGGCGCTGATCGACTCGTTCCCGCCGCCGCCAGCGCCTCAGCGTGGCAGCCCTCCGCCAGTGCCGCCAGGACCTGTGGTCGTGCTATCCGCAGCCACACTCGACCGGTACGTCGGGGAGTACACGGGCGCCGGCTTCACGGCGACCTTCCGCCGCGACGGCGCCACATTGTTCGTGAAGCCCGGCACTAATCCGGAGGCACCGCTCATCGCGCGGTCCGAGACGCGGTTCCAGGACCCACGCGGGCCGTTTTTCGAGTTCCAACTCGACGGCCAGGGAAAAGTGACAGGTGCCGTTTTTGAGCAGAACGGTCCACAGGGACCGCAGCGGATCGCGCTCGCGCGTAAATAAGGCCGTTTCATGGTCAGCTACGTCGTTGAATCGTCATTATGATCGACCGTCGAAAATTCCTAGCAGTCGCCGCCGGCGCTGGCGCAGGGCTAGCGATTTCCCCGCAACTGCTCCGTGCACTGAAGCGGCAACAAAGCGGAAAGCTCATCGAGCGCGCCATTCCGTCGACCGGCGAGATGCTTCCGGCCGTTGGACTCTCGTTCTCCAACCACGTGTTGTGCGCAGATCGTGCTGCACTTAGGGAGGTCCTCAAGACGTTCGCCGACGACGGTGGTCGGGTCTTCGACGCCATGCACGGGAATGAAACGGCGGAACAGTTTCATGCCACGGTTGCCAATGAACTCGGGATTCAGAATAAGATCTTCTGGTCGACGCGCGGGACTCCGCCAGGCGGTGGCACGGTCAACGCGCACATCGACACCTGGTTAGCGTGGACACAGCGGCAGAGAATGGATCTTGTCATGGTGCCGGCCCAGGGCGAGGCAACGTGGCTCGCTGCTCTCAAACAGGAGAAGAAAGCGGGGCGCGTTCGATACATCGGCGTACAGGTCATCGGCGACAACGTGTATCCGCAGCTCGAGGGGATCATGCGCAACGAGCCGATCGATTTCATCGGCGTCGACTACGACATCGGAAATCGCGCCCGCGTGGAGGATACGATCCTGCCACTAGCCCTAAAAAGAAAGATTGGCGTGATGGCGTTCTTCCCATTCGGCAACAATGGAGGAATCAGCTGCGGCAGTGGCAGTAATCTCTTTGGACGCGTCGCCAACAGGCCGCTTCCGGAATGGGCCGGCGACTTTGACGCCAGGACCTGGGCGCAGTTCTTCCTCAAGTATGTGATAAGCCATCCCGCGATCACCGTGGCGCGCGTGGGTACGACCAAGCCCGCACACATGCTCGATAACATGGCAGGCGGCGTGGGCCGCTTACCCGACGAAACGACGCGGAAGCGAATGGCCGAGTTGGTCGACTCGTTGCCGCCCGCTTCGCTCCCCTCGGCGCCTCCAACGCAGGTAATTCAGGGGCCTGCCGGAGCAATCGTATTGCCGGCAACGCTGCTGGACCGTTACGTGGGAAAGTACAAGACCTCGGGCGGAGAGACCCTCGCTTTCCGACGCTACGGGAATTTGCTCACGGCGAAGCCAGGAAGCATATCCGAAACTGTCATCTATGCGCACTCGGAGACCCGCTTTTCATTCGGTGCGAACTGGATCGAGTTCCAGCGCGATAGCGCCGGCTCAGTTACGGGGCTGGTCCTCCAGCAGGGCAGGGAGAAGATCCATGCATCAAGGATTCGCTGATGAGGACTCCGATCCACCGCGTCTCCTTCCTCGCCGCGACCGTCATCGGGTTTGTCATGGCAGCCCGAGGGCTTGAAGCGCAGCAGCCGCCAACAGTCAAGGTCGCGAAATCTGTGCTTGAGCGATATGTGGGCGAGTACGTCTATCCAAACGGGAACACCGTGGCGGTCCGTCTCCGCGGAGATACGATGTTCCGCGAGACACAGGGAGGGTCCGTGCCCTTCGTGCCGATCTCAGATACTCTTTTCAGGGTAGGCCCTGTGTTCACCGCGGCGTTTGTGATCGATGGGGCGGGCGATGTAACGCAGATCGTCAGCGACGGAGTCGCCACGGAGTATGTGTTGCGGCGCAAAGGAGCTCGCCCGTTGCCGCCGACTGGCTCTTCGGCGACCGCAGCGCCCCGCATCTCACGGGATATTCTCGAGCGATACGTCGGCGTCTATGACTATCTCCCCGGGCAGATGGGGCGCACCGACCTCACCATCGTGGTCCGACTGAGGGGTGACAAACTGACCCGAAACACCGGGGACGGGGAGGTAACCCTCACGCCGACCTCCGAGACTCGGTTCAGAGTGGGCGATACCTCGATCATGACCGAGTTTGTGGTCGACGAGGCGGGGGTCACGCAAGTCTTGGGTTCCGGTGGCCAACAGATGCTTGCGCGACTCAGGGCCAAACGCTGATCGAGTCTCAAACCAATCGACCGAAGGTACCGCATGTCAGTCGGAGCCGTCCGATCTCTTGTCGCATGTTGCCTTGCCCTGAACACCCTCCGGGCTGGCGCGCAGCTCTATAACCCGGAAAAGGGTTCTCCAATGAGCCTGCTCGTCGCGCCCTCGGACGGCGTTGCCTATTACGAGAGGCGGAAAGAGGCGGCGCGGCTGGCATTCGGGCGGCCGGCCGAGGCGGAACCGTTGATTGAACAACTGGTTCGCGACTATCCGCGCGACGCTGAGAATTGGATGCTCTTGGGCGTCGTCAAGCGAGGCATGAACAAGCCCGCCGAGGCGGCAGCCGCGTTCGAGCGGGCTGGAGAGATCGCTGGGCCATCGCGCAACAACCCAATCAATCCGGCAGCAGCATATGTCGCTGCCGGCGAGAATCAGGCGGCGCTTAGTGCCTTGCGGCGAGCGGTCTTCGATGACCGAAATCTCTATCGCCAACAGCTCGCCGACATGCAGGCCCTGGCGCCCTTGTTCGCCGATCCCGAGTTCCGCCGCATCGCTGGACGCCCCGATACGGCAGGCGTATCGCGCGAAGAGGGGTGGCGCCGCGATGTCGACTTTTTGTACGCCGAGGCCCTGCGCGTCAGTCCGGATTACCACAGCGGCAATGTCCCAGCTGCATTCACTCGTGCCCACGACGAATTGAGGAAAAGCGTTCCGGCCTTGTCTCGAGAGCAGTTCATTGTTGGCCTCAACCGTATGCTCGCAGTCCTCCATCAGGGACATACGGGGTTGTTCGGCGGCAGTGGCGCTCACCAGCTGCCAGTACAGTTCTATGTGTTTCCCGAAGGGATCTTCATAGTCCGAGCCGCGGATCGGTATAAGAGCCTTGTCGGCACCCGATTAGTAACCATCGGCCGCACCTCGGCCGAGGACGCTCTTCGGCTGGTGAATCGCATGCAGAGTGTCGACGGCGACATGGAATACCTCGGACTTGGTGCTCTCCTGCTCCGAAACGCGGAGTACCTCAAAGGATCCGGCGTCGACATAGGAGTCGACTCGGCGCAGCTCACGATCGAGTCACGCGAAGGACAGCGTCGAACCGTCACCGTGGGCGGACCGCCGGAAATCCCTCCATCGATGAAACTCCCCGCTCCTCCTCAGGTGCAGCCACCCATGTATCTCCGGAATCTTCAGGAGAATCACTGGGAACAAGCGCTCCCCGAGCGGAGTGCTCTGTACGTCCAGATCAACCAGATGGCGAACGATCCAGCCGAGTCACTCCCCGCCTTCGGAGTGAGGTTGTGGAGTGTCCTCGAGGCGCAGCGACCGAACAACCTCATCATCGATCTCCGCCACAACACAGGAGGGACGACGAGCTTGTATCCCGAGCTGCTACGCACCGTCATTGCCTACACTCGCGTGCCAGACCGCAAACTGTACGTGCTGATCGGGCGGAGCACTTACTCGGCTACCGCCAACTTCATCACTGACTTGGAACGCCTTGCAAACCCGGTATTCGTGGGCGAAGCAAGCAGCGAGTGCTGCAACCTCAATGGAGACTTCGCGCAGGTCAGGCTGCCGCATAGCGGCCTATCCGGGACCATTAGTGGCGTTCGTTGGAACCTTAGCCGCGATGTATTCGATGGCCGTCGGGAGATGAGTCCACAAGTGCCTGTTCCACTGACGGCCGCTGCGTACTTCGCAGGCCGCGATCCCGCGATGGACGCTGTATTCACGCTGATCGATCGCGCAAAGAAGTGAACGCTGGATATCAACTGGGCTCCGCGTGACAGTCTTCGTGCATCGCTACACTCAGATTCGCCGCGCCGGGCAGCGGCGGCCGTATTCACCTCTGCGCTCTGCTTCCTTTTCATCCTCACCGCGCTGATGGTTCTCTGTCCAACCCGGGAGGCGCTGGGTATGCGCCGCTTGGCGAGCGCTGATGGCCTGACGGCCGGTGTCTATGATCGACTTGGGCTGATGGCGGACTCGATCTTGCGAAAAATCGATGAATCGAGATGCTGGCGCTCAAAATCACGGAACAGGCGCGAAGAAGGTCGCTCTACCCGCTCCTAGTTGCTGACCGCATCGTTGAAGCGCGGATAGAGCCGGTTTCCGCGGCCCTATGGGAAAGTGACACGCAACAGTATCGGCGAAACGTTGATCCCGAACTCTGCATCGTTATTCTCGCTATACCTTCCAACGTCCATCGCCGACCCAACCGCGAGCCGCTTCCAACGCCACCAGGTACCTGTGACGTTCAAACCCACAAATGGCCCCGCTCCCGGATCGTCGTCGGAGCTGTCTGAATGCAGGAAGCCCGAGGCTTTGAGTCCCAGGTCGAGCTGACGCCCTGCTTCGAAGTGCCGTCGAACGAAGATGCCCAGTCGCGCGACCTCCACGATGGCCTTATCCGTTGCGCCGTCCTTAGCCTCGTACGAAAGCCCGTTTGACTCCGCAAAATGGCTTCCCCCCAGTATCATGTAGCTCTGCCAGTCGCCGCCGATACCAATCGAAGCGCCGAAAGACGTCCGGTCCGAACTACGCGTGGCATAACCGACGTTCAGGCCGGCAAAAGTGAAATCGAGGCTGAGCTGATGTTCCGGTGCGAGCGTCTGCCCCAAGGCAGGTATTGAACCGAAGCCGATGATAAGGGCCGCCGCGATGAGCGATTTATGAAATGACATGATCGTGTTGGTGTGATTGTTAGCCGTCCGTGACGCGCGATCGCCGCCTTGCGTGGCTCAGCGAGCTCGAGCTACGGTGACGGTCAGGCGCATCACATCGACCTATCAGCAGTGGCTGACACTCGTCCTTTCTACGAAGCGAATCCTTGCGTGAGGGCGAGCAACGCGAGCGATGGCAACCGGTGCGCTGCGCGCGCCGGTCGTGCCGCAAGTCCGGTCAGGGATGCGCTCGGTGACGGCGAGCAGGACGGTGTCGCCGATCATGCCAGCACTTTCAATGCTGATGGTATAGCCGCCTCTCGAACGGCGGCCCATGCTGGCCACCGCGATGGTCTCACGGACAAAATCCACGACCGGTACGGGAGATTGAGCGCGCAAGCCAGTGATGCTCCGCCAAACGCCTGACCACGCGGCCGTGTCTTCGACAATAATGCGTTCGCGCACCTCGATATCACTCATCAGCCTATACGGGAAAAGCGCCACCTCGGGTGGCCGCTGGGTCGGCCCGCTCCTCTCGAAGCGCTGAAGTTCCGTTATCGAAGCGGAATCGGAAGAGCCGCAGCATGTGAAGACCGGCGGCTGCGCAAGAGGTGCCGAAGCGTGATCGGGTGGCGCATTCGTGCACGACATGCACAGCGTTATGAGCAGAAGGAGTTTCATAGTTCGGACACTGTATCAGCAGCTCAATACGCACTACACCGAGTAGGCGCTGACGTTTCTCGCGGGTCCCGTTGCGTCACTCGACCGCGGCAAACGCGGAGTATTTGCTGGGAGCTCACTCGTAACTCATTATGGCCGTGTAGAGCTACAGAACGGACCGTTCGTGCCAATCAGCTTGGTGTCCAGTCGTTCCAGACGGCATTTTTCACGGGCGCTACATCAGCTCCCGTAAACGTTGCAAATCGATGTCGCACCCAAAACTCTTGAGCGTGATGGCGGTGCTGGCCAGCGTGCTCGTCGCCATTCTGGTTGGAACGCGGCTTGGCTCGCATCACCCCCCTCGGGACGCAGGTGAACGCGCGGCAGTTCTGTGTGAGAGCATCGGCGCCAAGGCGGTCTCGCATGTCGAAATCACCGGGCCGGATGACCAGCAGCGCGACCAGGTGATTTGTGAAGATGCTTCGCGGCATCGCACGGTCATCACGCTGCAGTAAAGGCGCGCCCGCGTGGCGATAGGCTCCAACTCTCCGTTGCGATGAACTCTAACTCTGCGTTGCGAGTCTCTCACGCTGCTGCGTCGTGGCTTGTTCCCTTTGCTGTGCATTCCGCCACGCTTTCTCGAGCGAACCGAATCGCGTTCGTGTCGACGAGCGGATAGAACTTGCGGCTATCGTTTTTCGGCTTGCGGGGGCGGAGGAGTTTCGGGCCACGCACATTCCGGGGTATACCGCCGGTCGTCGAGGTGGTAACTCAGTTCCGCATCGGTGACGCCGTCACCTCGAAAGCCGCTTTCGGCCGCCAAGCGTACCTGGCCTTCGCCGACTATTTCTGGTCCAAGCCGTATGGGCCGGCTTGTACAACAACCGCCTCCTGATATGATCCGCGTCGCATTGGTCGCCTCTCTCGTTCCAGTCGTAATCTCATGTGTCCGGTCCCCGAACGTTGGCCCTCGCGCCTCCGCAGCCGTGGACACGTTGGTCGCAGGGCATCCGGCGCTCGCGTCCCTCGAGCTTCGGCTCGGCGTGGATACCACCGATGTCTTCGCCGTCGTCAACGGCGTCCAACGGAAAATCAATACGAGCGTTCAGTCCGTATCCAGGACGGAGGATGGATATCTGGCGGTGCAGGTGAGCATTACTCCTGTCGGTCCGCAGACTGACAGCACCTGGTTCAAGGCCGGAAGTTTTTTTACGCAGCGGCACGTGGAAGTCGGGCCCGACGGGACAAAGCGCCTTGAGACCGCAGGTCGTCGAATGTCTGGCGTACTGACCGATTCCGGAGGATCACGCAAGGTGGACATCACGCTCGAGCATCCGGGGTTCGACAATAGCATCGCTGGCATCATTGCCATGTCATTACCGCTGGCGGCCGGATATTCCGCGGTCATTCCTTCCTATGATCTCGATGGGAAGTACAGCTATATGACCGTCCGGATGCTGGGAGCGGACACCTCTGCCAACAGTCCAGGTCCGGGCCTCTGGATACTGAAGACTGACTATGCCAGCTCCGGCCGAGAATGGTCCGTGACGCACTGGTTAACTAAAGACCGCAAGGATATGCGTTGGGAACTCACGATCGGCGGACGGTCAATGTTAGGAGTCGCTCGTCCCGGCATCTGAAGCCGCTCGCCAAGGAGGGGCGAGCATCGTCGCCGTGCTCATCGCATGAACCCGCACCCGACGTCTTGAGCACGTGCGAGCGCGTACAGGCCATTGGGCTGCATGATTACGCCTGGCAGCAGGGATGAGAAGATCTCGTCTCGCACCGCCTGAGCATCGGCGCCCGCTTTCTTCGCTAGCATGGCGCCGAGCCCCTGTGCTGCGGAGTGGCACGCGAGAATCACCACGCCGCGCGTGCTGAGGTCACTAATCAATTTGCGGAACGGGTTCTTGACCGGTGCTTTCGTTTGAGCGTCCTGCTGCGGATACTCCGCGCCGACGTCATAGCGTTGCCAGATAGAGTCGCTGAATGTCATCCCCACCGCAAAATGCCGGATCACAAGCACGAAGCCCAGATCGCGATCCGAAACGCCAAGTACTTCGTGGTAGCTGTCCATCACCGGCGCAACCTGATAGGCGCCCGGAGACGCATTGTACTCGCTGACGTCGAATACTGTGCGGTGTTTTCCTAGCCGCCCTGTCCAGCTGTCATCCCATTTCCCGGTGGGTTGAGGTGTGCTGGCAAGCAATGCGTTGGATGCACACGCCGCCGCGATCGAAGCAGCGCCGATCGCTGAACCACTCTTGATGAATTGCCGCCGTCGCATCGACTCCCCCAAAATCGAAAAATGAGGTGTTGCCAGGAACGATTAAACAATTAGTCCGCGAGACCGTATGAGGCCGGCCCCAACACTTCATTCCGCGGTACGAAAAGCTCGTGCACCTCGCACTCACCGCTGCCGATCGACCCAGCGTCAATCCCGGCAGGCTGGTTGGTGGCCAGCCCCGATATCGTTCCTAAGCGAAGAGAAGCCGGCGGGTGTCAGATGGTGTACACGAACCGACCAAAGGTTACCGCATGAAATGGAACAAAATCTGTCGTTCCCCCGCGTTGCTGAGGCCGGGCTATCACCAGCCGCCCGCGCGAGCAGGGGTGTGGGAATGACTTCGACGGTGCGTTGTCTCATCGTCGATGATGAGCCAGCCGCGCGTGAACTTCTCGCGGAAATGTTGGCCCCCTACGAGAACCTCGAGATCGTCGGGACAGCTGGAGACACAGCCGCAGGTATTCGACTGATTGGCGACTCCGCCGCCGATGTCCTTTTCCTTGATATCCGCCTTGGCGATGGGTCCGGCTTCGACATTGTTGATGCTCTCGCCGAAATGGATTTGGAGTCGCCACCGATCATCATTTTTGTCACCGCCTACGATGAGCACGCGATTCAGGCATTTGAGGCGGGCGCGCTGGACTATCTACTCAAACCGTACGATGAGGAGCGGTTGAACCGAACCGTCGAACGAATTCGCCGGCGCGCCTTCGGTGCAGCGGTTGATGTCTCGACCATTCAAGAGCGACTACAAGCGCTCCCTGTTGCTCGGACAGCTCCCCTGCGGCGCCTGCCAGTGCAGTCGGAAGGACGGATTCAACTCATTCCCGTCAGCGCGGTGACTTGGATCGAGGCCGATCGCAAGCATGTCACTGTTTACGTCATGGACGGTCAGGGCCGATCTGCAAAATTCTCGCTGCGTCGAACTATGCAGTCCCTGGAAGACCGCCTCGACCCCGAACATTTCATAAGGGTCAGTCGATGGGCAATTATCAACATCGACCAGATGCGTCATGCGGAAGCATGGTCGCACGGCGAGTACCTCCTGGTGTTGAAGGACGGGTCGAGGGTGCCGACCACGCCGGGGTACCGTTCGCGAATTCAGGGCTTACTGAAAGGATCCTGACCTCGCGGCCCGAGCAGGGGCGACGCTGTTAATTCATGCCGGGTAGCGTTCGATTTGTAACGCTAAATCTTCGTCCCATACCGGGTCGCTATGAGCTAAGCGCGCTTCTGAGCATAGTGAAGCGTCGTACAACGTTCGATGTTCTGACGAGCGAAACAGCCGGCGGCCGGGGGGCCCCGGCTGTTTTGTCATGGAACGGCGATTCCCAGGCGGCGTGTGAACTCCTCTCGCCATGTCCGACTCAGACGGAGACGGGTGCCGTCAACGAGACGGACTTCGTAATCGCCCCGGAAGAGAGGTTCTAATGACGCGACGCGATTGAGCTTCACGATCGTCGTCCGATGGATGCGACAGAACTGTTCCGGGGACAATGCCTGTTCCAGCCTCTTCATTTGCTGGCGAACGACGTAGGTCTTGCCGGCCGTGTGAAGCTCCGCATAGGGGCCCTCGGAAGTGATGTAATCGATAGCGTGAACCGGAACGATGATGGAGCGCCCACCCACCGATACCGCGATTCGCTCCGCATAGCCTTTATCGCGGTGGTCGGGACGTAGATGTGTCGGCTCACAGGCCGGGGTCGAATGAGAGCTGCCAACAAGAGACGCGACACGCTCAGCGAAGCCGGACAAATCCCGTTCCTTCAAACGAACACGCGCCCGATTGAGCGCCTCAGCAAATCGCTCGTCGCTGAATGGCTTGAGCAGATAATCGATGGCCGCCGCGTCGAAGGCTTCGACAGCGTATCGATCGTACGCAGTTACAAACACGGTCAGGGGCATTCGATTGACACCAACCGCGTGGACGACGTCAAATCCATTGTGTTCGGGCATTTGCACATCGAGGAACACAAGATTTGGCGTGTCTTCAAGGATATGTTGAATTGCCGCCGCCGCGGTCGCGCAGCTGCTGACTACTTCCACGTCTGGTTCGCGGGCAAGCAATAGCTCAATTCGACCCCGTGCCGGAGGCTCATCGTCGACAACGGCTACCCGCAGGACGGCGCGTGGCCTGCTCACCGCGGCTCCGCCATCATCACATGCAAGTCCGATCGAGTATGGTACGGCATCCAAAGCTCCGCTTCGGCGTGTCCTTCTCCAGTTTCGCGGAGTGTCAAACCTGCCTGATCGCCGTAAAGTTGTTGCAGTCGGGCGCGCGTGTTTCTGAGTCCCACTCCCACACCCGACGGTGTACCTGATAGGCCGCGGCCAGTATTGCAGATCCGTACGCGAATCGCGTCCTTTTCGCGTCGTACCTCGACTGTGAGCTCCGCCGGCCCAGCCACCGTGGCCACGCCATGCTCAATCGCATTTTCTTCGAGCGGCTGCAGAATCATTGGCGGAATAAGTGCGTCGCTCATGTCGGGCGCGGCCTTTATACCAATCCGTAGCCGGCTTCCGAACCGGCGGGCGGCAAGAGCGATGTAATCCTCGATGAACCGCAGCTCCTCGGCGACCGTAACCTCATGGACCGCAGTCGTGCTGAATGCACGCCGCAGTAGACCACCGAGTTGTGCGAGCGACTCTCGCGCAGCAACGGGCTGTGTATGGGTGAGCTGCGAAATCGTGTTGAGCGTGTTGAACAGGAAATGGGGATGAAGCTGCGTCCGGAGCGACTCGAGACGCGCCTCCGCGAGCTGCGCCGATAGGCGTGCAGCCACCAACTGTTCTCGCTGCAGATCCCGGAGATATCGCAGCCCCGTTCCCGTGCCAACAATTCCGGCGTACATCAGTAGGAAGAGCGGTGCACCATATGAGAGCAGCATGTCGCCGATGACTTGGACAGTCCATTCTCGCGGCCGGGCGCCCTTCATTAATGCGGACTCTACCAAGATCATCACCAGGCAAGTCATAACGACAAGCGCCACGCCGATCCCCAGATGCGCTGTCAGGCGTCGCTTCCAGTTTCGCCGAGTGAACGAGAGGCGGGCGCTCAGCCAGAAGATGAAGGGGGTAAGAAGGGCCCATTGCCCCAGCTGAATGGCGTCCGCAATAGCGCCGTAAATCGGCGCCGGATATCGGCCAGGCGCGGCGACACCATATGTGAAGGCGACACGGATGAGCGTGAAAAGCGCCCAAGTGAGGCCCCAAAACGCAGCCACAACATCCCGGCGAACGCGAACGTTGGCAGAGGACGAGGATTCGTCGGCCGGTAGCCCATGGGTTGGCGGTGCCTCCTGCATGAGCGGAATAAGTAGGGCTCCTAGGTCAATTGTCGCCCACTGACGACGGCATTGCAGGCGCGTATGTCTCCGAGATTCATGCCCGGCATCAGCCGGTTCATCGCTCCGGAATAGCGGTTCGTTACGCCCCAGGGTCGGGTGGTGACGCTGTTGTTGCGTCCGATCTCCGAGTGATCGAACGTGGTATCCCTAGCGCACGTGTGCGCTGACCTCACCCATGTTGTCATGAAACGCGCCAAAGATTCACCACTCCGACCGCTGGTGTGGGTCGCGATCTTCCTCATTTACCCCGCCTACACCCCCGCCATTGCGCAGCAACCGGCAAAGGTGCAAGCAAGAGCGGAGGGCATCCTGCCCCACGCTGATCACCTCGCGCATCTCCCAAGCCCTGCGGTTCAACTGCACCGCATGAAACCAGCGGCGCCCGCCATCGCCTTGCCCGCAGATTTGGCGGAGCTGCTGCGTCGAAGGGCCAACATCGCGGGTTCGCCCAGGCCCCTGCTCAGTCGAACCGATGTCAGCGATCTCTATGCCGACGACGCAGCCATCATTCATCACGATTTCAATAACTGGGTGCGCGGCCGCGCAGAGGCGTCGAATGCGACGAGTCTATACGCGGAGTTTCAGTTTGGCGAGAAACCGTATGAGCTGGTGCCAGTCGCTTACGATGTCAGCGAATCCGCCGGCTACATCGTCGGCTTCTTTACGCAGATGGATAGTGCTTCCCCACGCATAGTCGGCGAGTTTCATCTCTCACTGAAGAAGAACAAGTCCGGCAAGTGGGTGATCGGCGCCGAATCGGAGCACTTTCCCGGGCCCGCGACTCCCGACATCGTGTCGGTCGAAGATCTGATCCGGAATTTGAATGACGGCGGCATTCGCAAGGCCGTAGTCACCTCGCTTGCATTTTGGTGGGGAAGTGCGCTTCTCGATCGGGTCCCGAATGAACGCGAACGAGTCCGTCAGGAGAACGAGTGGCTCGTGAGTCAGGTCGCCAGATACCCGGATCGCCTCGTCGCGTTTTGCTCTTTTAATCCGCTAAAGGAGTACGCGCTAGATGAGGTCGAGTGGTGTGCCCGAACACCGCTCGTGAAAGGAATCAAGCTGCATATCGCCGACGCAGGCACTGACCTGTACAATCCCCGCCACATCGCACAGCTCCGCAAAGTGTTCCGGGCAGCGAACGAGCATCGCTTGCCCATTGCGGCTCATGTGGCCACGCAAGAGATGGCGTACGGTCGAGACCAGGCGCGCATCTATCTCGACAGCATCTTTACCGCCGCGCCGGATATCGCCATTCAGATGACACATTTGGCGGGCCATGGTCCGGCCCATGGCGGCGACGCTCTTGCGTTCTTCGCTGCCGCGGCCCAGGCGCACGACCCACGAATGAAGAACGTCTATTTCGATGTCTCCTCGAATGTATGGGACTGGACGAGCCAGGCGGATCTGAAAGAAATCGCTACTCGCCTCCGGCAAATCGGCCTCGATCACATCTTGTTCGCGACGGACTGGCCTGCGCCGGGTCGCGATTTCACCGAAAAAACCGCCTGGTCTGCATTCCGTCGTTTGCCGCTGTCAGACGCGGAATTCGCCCGTATTGCCCGGAATACAATGCCATGGGCCCGTTGATACCCGGCCCGACCAAACGAATTGTGGCCGTTTCCGGAGTCGCCTTGCTTGTTGCCGGCTGCGGACTCGCGCGTTCGTCAAACGCTCCACGACTAATGCGGACCGAGTTTGCGAAAATCGATTCACTTGCAGCTGCGGCCGTCCGGAGTGGGGAAGCCCCCGGAGTCGCCGTGGGAGTCGTACGTCACGGCCAGCTCGTGTTTCAAAAAGAGTACGGTTACTCCAACCTTGAGCTGGGAACTCCGCTGACTGGCTCGTCGGTCTTCCGAATCTTTTCGGTGACCAAGGCTTTTACAGCAGCGGCAATCATACAGCTCGCGGAGCGTAACCAACTGAGCTTGGATGACTCGCTCTCGAAGTTTCTGCCCGGGTTTCCCCGCGGTCGCGAAGTGACTGTTCGCCAGTTGCTGACCCACACGTCAGGAATCAGGGACTACGCAGATGCGGCCGATACCCTCACGAGGGTCGGGACCTCACCGGCCGGCCTGGTTGCATTCATCGCGAACCAGGGCTCCCTATATGAATTTGCGCCGGGGACGAGCTTCTCCTACAGCAATTCCAACTACGTGCTTCTCGGTTTCATTATTGAAAAGGTCAGCGGGTCGAGCTTTAGCGACTACCTGCAACGTCACGTGTTCCCTCCCGCACGTTTGACGCACACGCAGGTGGATCAAGCCTCCGATCTCGTGCCGGCCCGGGTTTCCGGGTATGTGCCACGTGGTGACAGTGCCGGCGCATTTCTGAATGGCCCTTATATCGACATGAGTGCGGTATACGCCGCCGGTGCGATCCGGTCGACGGTTCCAGACCTTGCATCGTGGTTCTCTGCCTTGTTCGAGGGGCGAGTAATCAGCGCCGCTGGAGTAACCCAGATGATGACCCCCTCGCCACGGTCGCCTGCTGCCGTTTCTTACGGCCTGGGCCTGCGTAGTTACAAACTTCTCGGCCACCGCGTCACGGGGCCGGGAGGGTCGTTTGCTTCATTCAGTTCGAAAGTCAGTTATTACATCGATGACGATCTTATGCTGATCGTGCTGACTAACGTTGGCGATCGAGCGGCACAAATCGAAGAACGGCTCGCAAGAGCACTGCTGCGATGACAGCCCGTATTTCTCCGTAATTGTCCTTCACGAACTCATGAACCAGCCTTTTTTGCACATGCGCACGCGGGTTTTCGGAGACCTTTCCCAAGATCTTCGGTTCGCACTGCGGTCGGCCGCACAGGCACCGGTTTTTACTACGCTGGCAGTGCTTACACTCGCGCTCGGGATTGGAGCCAACGCCGCGGTCTTTGGCGTCGTTAAGTCCGTCTTGCTCAACTCCCTGCCGTACGCGAAGGCCGATGAGCTAGTGACGGTCACCTCGCCAGTTAAGGCATTCGGCGCTGACGATCCCGGATCCTTAAGCGCGGGAACGATCTCCGACGTTCGTGAGCGACAAAAGTCTTTCGTTTCAATGGGGGCCTACCTGTCCCCGCGGGACATGATCTTCAATCCTGGTGACGCGCCACAGATCGTGAAAGCACGGTGGGCCGAACCATCCCTCTTCACCACGCTCGGGGTGAAGCCCATTCTCGGATCCATCTTCTCCGACGCTGATGCGAGCCGCGATACGTCCTTCAACATCATGGTGGCGCATAAGACATGGCAAACGACGTTCGGAGGCGCACGTGATATCGTGGGAAAGACGATTACTCTGAATGGCATCAGCCGTACGATCGTAGGAGTGCTACCAAAGACGTTTGTAATGCCGTCAGAGGAAGCCGACTTCTACATGCCGCTCGGGATCGCGCGCTACCTGCGCAATCCGGTCGGCGCGCGTGGCTCGCATGACTTCGATATGGTCGCGCGCCTCCGGCCTGGCATTGACGCTGACGCCGCTGATCGGGAAATGAACCGCATCGGCGCCGAACTCGAAAAGCTGTACCCAAAGGACAACCTCGGTATCGGCCTCGACTCCAGGCCATTGCGGGACGCCATAACCGGTCCGACAAAGACGCCGCTCCTCGTCCTCCTCGCAAGCGCTGCTCTCGTTCTGCTCATAACCTGCGCCAATCTCGCTGGCGCTCTGCTGTCACGGACCATCTCACGTCGTAGGGAATTTGCAGTCCGAGTTGCCCTTGGTGCCGGTCGTGAGCGTCTCGTCCGTCAACTCCTGACCGAGAGCGCTCTACTCTCGCTCGTCGGTGGCTTCGTTGGCGTCTGCCTGGCAATTGCAATGCTTGGTGCTCTGCGTGGCCTGCCGTTGCAGATCCTCCCGAACTACGCGGACCTCTCGCTGGACACGGGCGCAATTCTCGTCGCTTTCGTCATCGCATTGCTGACAGGGGTTGCATTCGGCTTGGGCCCGTCGCTGTCGGTTGGCCGGTCGGGCATTCAATCGACGCTTCGCGAGGAAACGCGAGGTGCAACTGAGAGTGCGAGAAGTCGCCGGGCGCGAGGCGCATTGGTCGCAGGTCAGATCGCGCTTTGCGTCAGCCTCTTGGCCGCGGCCGGCCTGCTAAGCCGAAGCCTGTGGACAATGACCCACGCCGCGATGGGGTTTCAGTCGGACCGCATGCTGACATTCACTGTCCAGCTATCGAATCGATACACGCCAGCCAGGCGTGCGGTCTTCTACAACGAGTTCGAAGCGCGCCTCGCGGCCTTGCCCGGTGTGCGGTCCGTGGCGGTCTCCAGTGCCCTGTTGACCCGCATTGGCAACAGAAACGGCATTTTTATCCTCACGCGGCCCTGGGCTCCCAACGAGCCAGTGCCATTCATCACCACGGCGCGCGTCTCGGACAACTACTTCAAGGCGATGGGCATTCCGCTGATCGCAGGGCGCACGTTTACCAGCGCGGACCGGGATGACGCGCCGCCGGTCCTCGTAATAACCGAGGCACTTGCGAAAAAATACTTCCCCGGAGGCGATGCCTTGGGCCAGCAAATTCGCTGGGGCCCGCCCGATCCAGACCAAACTCCAACGACCATCGTCGGCATCGTCGGCAATGTGCGTAACAATCCGCTCGCCTTGAGCGCAGAGCCATTGATGTTCTTCTCGAACCGCCAGTCTCCGTTTAGTGATTACTACGCCGTGCGAACAGCGGGCGACCCGTTGGCAATCACGAGCGCCATTCGCAGTGCGCTCAAATCGATCGATCCGGGTTTGCCGATGTACGAGCTAAAGACGATGGATAAGGTGGTAAGCGACGGATTCGCTGCGCGGCGGCTCCCAGTGATCCTGATGAGCGCCTTTGGCGTACTCGCACTATTGCTGGCCTCGGTTGGCGTATATGCGATGTTCGCGAACATGGCGGCGGCGCGGGAGCGGGAGTTCGGTGTCCGCATTGCGCTTGGCGGATCCAGGGCATCGGTGGCGCTGCTCGTGCTGCGACAGGGCGGGCGATGGATGCTTGCAGGCCTTTGCCTTGGTGCGGCGGGCATATTCGCAGCCGCGAGAATCGTACAGTCGCAGCTCACCGGCGTGCCGGCGTTCGACCCGCTCACCATCGGCGCCACGGTCGCGGTGCTCCTGGCGTGCGCCGCCTTGGCGTTGTTCGTACCGGTCCACCGCGCCACGCGGGTCGATCCTGTTTCTGTTCTGCGATGAGATCAGCCTCGAAAGGTGTTGTGACGGCGTAAGAGATCTGCGGGTATTCAGCGGAACTTCCACAGGAAGACGCCCGATGCCCAAAAGCACTCGATTCATCGCGGTCCGCGGCGCCATACACACGCCGCGATGACTCGCCCCACTCGCGAGCCCGACGACACGCTCGCGCATCCTCTTGAGGTACCGTTGTCACATCTCACCTGGATTGTTATCACGGCGTCCCTCGCCGCGATGGGTCTTTTCGTGTGGGTCTTCCGCCGCTTCGTGACGCTCTTCGCAGCCCTTGACGCTTCCGAGCGGTTGGAAGAGAACCGGCCGACACCGGGCGCGGAGGATCTCCCATGAAAATCACCCTTGTCAGTCATGCGTCGTTACTCGTAGAGACGAACGGCGTTCGGTTGCTCACCGACCCGTGGTACTCGGGACGCATCTACCAGGATGCCTGGTGCCTTGCTCCTGAACCCCCTCGCCGGCCGGATTTTCGCATCCTGGACGGCCTCTTCATCTCTCATGCACACCCGGATCACTACCACATACCGACACTAGAGGAAATCCGTGACGCGCGCGGTCGGGACCTCCCGGTCTTTGTTGCGAAATTCTTTCACGCGACCATCGCCAAGGATTTACGGGGGCTGGGTTTCACGCGCGTGGTGCAAATGCGCCCAGGCCGCGAGCTGCTCGCCTTTCCGAAGGTCTGGCTGTTCAGTCAGCAATTCCGGATGGATGATTCTCTCATCGTCGTTCGCGGCGTCGACGACGAGACGCTAGTAAACATCAACGACACACCTCTCCGCGGCTCCACGCTCCTGGATCTCGCCGCTCGGTATCCGAAAGTGGATTACTGCGCTGCACAGTTTGCAATTGCGCAAGGGTATCCGTACTGCTACGAGAACGTCCAGGCGGATTTCAACCGGGAAGACCTTGTGCGGCGGTTCGACTCGTTTGCCGAAGTGCTCCGGCCGCGCTACATGATTCCGTTTGCGAGCTTTGTCCGATTTTGCCACCAAGACAATGCTCACATGAATCAGCACAAGATGGGCCTCGCCGAGCTACAAAGAGTTTCGCGCGCAAGGCTGACAGTGCTCTATCCGGGAGATTCGATCGATCGCGGCGTAGTCGTGACGGACGCACGGCATCGAGAACACTTCGAAGCCGCACAGCACGCGACCGCGCCACTCGCGCAACGAGCGGACATCGTTCCTGTCGAGACCCTCGATCGACAAATGAAAGAGTTCGTCGCCAAGCTACGGTCCCGAGTGCCCGCCCCCTTGCTTAAGAAACTGCCTCGATTTGCGTTCATACTCACCGACCAGCCATGGGGATACCTCGTTGAGAGGGGAACCGTTGCTCGGATTCCGGCGTCGCAGCTCAATGACGAACCAATTCAGTATCGTCTGGCGAGCGATGTCGCATCAGCGGCGGTCGAGCACGACTGGGGCTGGGCCGATCTATCGATCGGCGCTCGATTTCGGGCCCGCGTCGCTCCCGGATGGGAAGGTCGAGAAATTTGGTTCTGGATAATTCCGATGCTCGGCGGCGAAGGCTACCTCACCATACGATCGCTCTGGTTTCTACGCCCTCGCGCCTTACAAGTATGGTGGGGCCGCCGGCTTGAAATCATGGACTATGTGAAGAACGTCCTCAGCGGACGTTTCATGCAACAGGTCGTTCGCAAGAAAACAGGTGCGCTGAACGCCGCTCAACGGTGAGGCCTCAACGCGTTCCTATTTCCAAAAGGGTATTATGTACGGCTGGCTTAGCATGGACGCCGAATCGCGGATACGCCGAGGCGGCACCGGCGTCACCGTTATGACATGCCGGCCTGGCCGGAGAGAATCGATAGGGATGTACGTGCTCACTCCGCGCAAACCCGTTCTTCCGTTCTCGGAAAAAAACCAGTCCAGTCCGGCTACCGACGCACCGTCGAGCGTGATCGCGTGAAGCCTTGCAAGGCAGTCCAGTACCCGGACGGCCAGCGAATCGGCCACTCCGTTATCAATCCCGAAATGCACTCCCTCAGCTTGCAAAGGCGTCAGCTGAGGGCAAGTTCGTTTGATTCCCGCGTTGTCCCGGTCGGGCGAGTACGGGACGAACAGCCGGACATACGGATCCCGTATGATGTCCGATTGAATCATGGGCTCCGGCCGGCTGGCTCCAGGCGACTGCTGGTTCTCATAATGAACGCTGGATACGCTATGGCTTCTCGAGCGGCCAAAGTATTCGTAGTTGGCAAGGCCGATCGTTCCCTGCCGCAGCAATTCGTCACCCGCAGAGAGCGCAATGATTCCCACGAGACCCACGTAAAGCACGATGGTTGTCTTCTTCGTGCCGATATTGGTGGCTAGCGTCCAGATAGCCGGGCCGGCCACTCGGATCACGCTGATGGCCATTGCCATGCGAAGCAGCAGGCGGACGATGCGATAAGCCCTGGAGTCCGGCACCAGTTGACTACCGAACCGTTTATCCAGTATCGCGCCCGTAGCCACGACGGCGATAACGAGAACAACAAATCCCAGGAAATACCAGCCGATGTAGTCGCCACCGCTCAACCCCCGCCCGGCCATCCATGCTAATCCGGCAAGCGTTCCCAGAAGCGTAGCCGAGTACACGAAGACGACGACAAAGAGAATTCCGACAGAGAACAGAACGCTGCAGAAGTTGTCGAGCCGGGCGATCGCTACGCCGAGGACAGGTGTGCGATCCTCATACAGCTTCCGGCCGATTGGACCGGTCTTAACCTGGTCCCATCGTACGCCACGTGGAAAGACAGACCGCAATCCCATCAGGGCGATCCATTGCGCCCGCCCGATCAGATGGACCGCGAACGTGATGAGCAGGGTGTAGGCAATGGCCTTTGAGTAGAGCTCAGCACTCGTCACTATGGCACGCGTCGACCCGGCCACATGCGGTTGAACGCGTGAAAAGAGCGATGCGACGACAGATGGAAGCTTCAACGCCGTAAACACCAGCGCCCCCGACAGAAACAGTTCGAGCTCCCAGGTCGGGCTGGTCGTCTCCGTCGACGCTTTTAAGTCGAAGGCTGGTCGCGAAACCGGGCTTGGTTCAATCACCGGTTGCACTTGCACCTGCTACCGTTTCCCACCGCAGCCTCAATAACCCGCAGTTCGTATCGACGCACTGCAGGCCAACCTACAACGCGGCTCGTCTCAGCAACCCCGGCCGCGGTACGAACCACGCGTTTCCGCTCTCAAAGACGTCGTTCGCTGGCGCGAAACGCAGACTCGCTCTTTAGTCCGTCGGCCGTAGTCGAGCGAACGTCTCGCTAGCGCCTTTGCGCTAAAGCGCGGATCGCCGCCTCCAGCACTTCGTCGCGACCACTGAGTGTTCCTTCCACCGTCGGTGCAACCGCTAGGGTCGGGCGAATGCCCACGCCGTGATGAACTGCGCCGCTACGCTTTTGAACGCGCATCCCTGTGAAGACCACCTGAAACCGTCCTGGAATCCAGAACTGGTTGACATTGCCGTTTGTTCCCGCTGTCGGCGATCCAACTAGTTCGCCGAGGTGATAATGCTCCACCACGCCTAGCAACGACTCCGCAGCGCTGATAGCTCCAGGGCCGATGAGGAACGCAACCCTCCCTTTCAACTGCATGCTGGAAGGAGGAATGACCCATGGATGATCGGTCCACTCAATGCTCCGCGCGTCGGGTTCGCGTAACAGTGGGCGCTCGAAACGGTCGGATAACAGTGTGTCGCGCGACAGATGCGAGAGTAGCTCGGCGCCAGTGACACGCGGATAACCTCGCGCATCGAAAACGATTGCCCTCGCGGCTACGAGCCTGGGCAGCAGCGGCTGAAGTAGCGCGTCAGTTATGCGCGCCAAGTCCACATAGACGACGCTATCTCCGAGTTCGCGAACTGGAGATTGCACTGCGGGGCCGGTGACGCGCGCTCGAGATGTGAACCCAGTGCGAACGAGCTCAATGGCGGAACTTCCTGGTGACTTTAGCGAAACGATGAGCATCGAGTCGCGCGGGCCCAACACCACGTCGAGGCGAGCACGGTAGCGTCGGAACTCGGCGGTCGCGCCAGGCACCGAGTCTTCGTGCCGAGTGAGGAATGACTCGATTGGTGTTCCATCGATGGCGATGATGCGCGCGCCCCGCTGTATCGCCGACGGTGCGTCTGCACCGACGGTCGTAATGATCAATTGGTTCTCGATCCAGTCAACGGCGAACGGAAGAAAACCGAGTCGGTACGGCGCCGCTTGGAGCAGCACGTTACCGTGGCCATCTTCCGCTCGCGCCAGGAGCCACATCAGAGTTTGCCGATAATCCAGCGGTGATGAATCGGTGGCGGCTTTCTTGAGTGCCGGGCGAAGCGCCGCATCCCAATTGGCATGCGTAACATCGAAATACGGATGGCCGTGGCGAATCGCATTCCACGTAATGATCACGCCCGCAAGCCGTGACGCGCGATCGTTAGGCGAGCTCGTAATCTGAGCAACGCGCGGGTCGACGCGCCGAGTTCGGCTCGATGAGTCCTGCGGCAGTTCCACAAGACGCATCATCGGCACAGTTGCCCATACGCCTCGTCCAACCTTGCCTGTCCATGCGGTGACCGATGGAGAGCCACGCGATGCGCTCGCCTCGGACGCCGGCACCGTGACGAGCGAGCTTTGGTAGATGCTTTCACGGTCACGCGGCAGTTCGAGCCCTTCATTGCGCCAGTACATGATTCCGGCAGCCGAACCGGTATCGGATGCTGTGGCAAGCATGGTCGCGCGAGACCCAACACTTATTTCCACCGTCGGGGCGACCGGAGAAAAAATCGACTGAAGGGCTCGGCCGAGGGCCTCCTCGGTCGGGGCGGATTCAACTTCGCGAATCCCCCGAATGGCAAAATCATCCCAGTTCGTGGTTCGCACTGCTTCAGACGGATAAAAATGCCGGACGAGTCCAAGAAGCCGCGCGAAGACCTCGATATTGTCCAGGCCAACAGCAGTGGTGACCCGCGGCCTTTCAAGTGGAGCGGCCCGTATGGGAATCAACGCGCTTTGCTCGAAGCTCGCATCGGTAACGTCGATTGACGTCTCGGGACCCCCAGCGCTATCGGAAAGAGCTGAAAGGCGGACGTCGTCAAACCATGCGGATCCTTGGCCGTTGAGAACGAGGCTGATTTCAACGGCTCGCGCAGTAGGCGGTACGACCATTTCTACGGAAGCAGTCGCCCAGTCGCCGTTCCCGGCGAGGCCCCTTTCTTCGGTAGTTGCTACCGTCGGCACTGCGGCAGATGTCGTGGCGGCAAGAGACAAGTACGCCCCGGTGCCGATCGCCCGCGACTGACGCACGGCCGCTGTTAACTTGAGGCGCCTCCCGCGCCATTGCACTGCGTCGATACGCTGAACGAGCGCGCCCGTTCCGTAGGGGCTCCGTGGCACGCCCCGGACGAGCGCGCTGAAGACACCGCTAAAGTGCACGGCGGAGTCGACCAAAACGTCGTACTCGCCTGTGCCGAGTGTTTGAGCGCTCCAGCCCGCCGATCCGATCTGGCGTTGTGCGGCCGGTGCGGCAGGCACAATTGTGAAGAACACCGCAACGACCAGGCTGAAGGCCCATTTCATAACGACGATTTTCGGGTTGAACTTCACAACGTAGGGCGGATGATCAATGAGTGCGGCGCAATCAGGTATGCGGTGTCGCCCATTCGAGCCTGTTCCAGTCGTTGAATACTGACACGTAACAGACCCTCGTAAGGATCCGCAACTCGTACCACCTCTCGCGCAATGCAGTAGGAGACCAGTAACACGATCTGATTGCCACGACAGACCGGCAATAACACCGGTGCGCTGAGCCCCGCCAGTTCCGGCAGGAGTGCATGCGTCGCCATCACCATAAAGCCATGACGATGGAATGCATCTCTGAGCGTGCTCTCCAGACTGGCCGGCCCGCGAAGTCTTGAAGAGCATGGCAGCGCGCCAGAGGGCAGCCCCGGGTGACGACCACTTACATCCCACCATCTAAGGACCGTCCTGACGGACGCCGGTAGGCCTTCCGGGGCCAGGCGAGCCCTGATAACGGGAAACCGCCGCTTCCTCAGACGACGAACGTTTAGTTGAAGCGCCTTTTGCCTGAGAAGGCGCGGAGCACGGGTCGCGAAGTGCAGCAGCTGAATCATCTATGCATCGGGCAGCGCGGAACGCGAAGGCCCTCGACAAGGAATCGCGCTCGCCGCTCGCCGCGAAGCTCTTCGGCGCCAAACCTAGGAATTGATGGTACGAATCGCTCAGTACGATACGCGCCGCAAATCGTGCAAATCGCGCGACGTGCGATTCCCGCAACTGCGCCACATGACGCTGACGCCCTGTCATGGCCCCGTATTTTGACCGTAGATGCCAGAAGCACTCAACCGCGGCGTCACCCGGGCCCAATCCGTTCTCCCACGAGAGACCCGTCTAATGTCCGATGATTAAGCGCCAAGTGCCCATGGAATCGGACCTCGATAAATGGCCGTCATATCGTTGTAGCGAGGCTGCGGTCGCGTACGAACTGCACTCGCGGAATGCATCAGTCGTCGCCTCTTACAAATCGCTTACACGAGTCCGGCAGCGGGAGCGCATTCTGACGTGTCCAAGCCGTCGGTTGTGCCGAGGGATGCGAACTCGAAGGAGAATGAAATGAAGCCACACGTGAATGTGGTGGTTCTGATTGGTCTCGTGACGGCATCCGTAGCCTCAGCTGCCGCGCAAGGTGGAGCGCCGGCCGCTCTCGCGAGAAAGACTGACGTAATGATCCCCGCCGGCGACCCATTTTGTGGATCTTCGGCCTCTACGACCATATCATCCCAACGAACCTGGCTCTCGATCCAATTGGCGAGTATCAACAAGCCGGAAAGCAGAACTTCGACATCCACGTACCTCCGTTCGGCGATCACAATTTCGTCAACGTTTTCACGAAAGACCGCTACTCCTTGAGCGAAGTCGCGAAAGCGTGGTTGAGAAAGAAGGGCTTCGTCGAGTAGTCTCGCCGTCTTGACAGTTCCTGGCGGTCTAAGAGTTAATACTCGTCTCTTACACCAACGATGCGTTCAGCAACTGCCGCCGCTCTACCCTGGCCCCTGGCCTGGAGCAATGCTGCCCAGCGTTGCAGCATATTGCTCTTGGCGCTCGTGCCGCTGTGCCTAGGCATGGTGGTGCGGGCCCAAGGCGTTGATATCGCCATCGTCGTACGTGATCCGATGGGCCGCGCCCTTGAACAGGTCGAAGTGGCGTTTCCGTCCTTGAAACGGACCGCACTCACGGACGCATCCGGCGCCGCACGGTTTTCTGGCGTCGACTCTGGCACGTACGCGCTTCGCGTTCGGAAGGTGGGCTTTGCGCCAACCGCGCAGCGCATCCAGCTGCGTGCGAATGCAGCTACCACGATCACGCTGGAACCGCTTCTGATCACACTAGATACTGTGCGGTCCGTTGAAAGATGCCCATGGCGCGGTTACAGCGGTTTCGAGTGCCGGCAGCGGCAAGATAAAGGCCTCTTCCTCGACCTCGCCACCATCGACAGCGCGAACGTGGGCGACGTCGCGCTGCTCTTCTACGGACGAGCCGACTTCAGGGTCGGGCGCGCGCTTCGAACAGGCATCCCGTACGTTACTTCGAAGTACAAGGGCGGTCGCTGCATAACCGTGCTCGTGAACGGGCTTCCGGCAAACACGACGACGAACCGCCTGCCTCGCTATGCGCGGGAGATTGTGGCGGTTGAGGCATATGCCAATCCGCAGGACGTCCCAAAAGGGTACGAACAGTTTACCTGGACGACGCCAACGCGATGCGGGATGGTGAACTACTGGACGTCAAGACGCTAACGGCCGACGGACCACGGAGTCGGCTCCAGACCTACTTATGGGCCAACACGATCCACCAAAGGGAATTCGCTGCTATTGGAATAGATCGAACCGAACGCATACGCTCCATAGTACCCATAGCTCGATGGTGGGCCGAAGCTCACGGCATAGTCCCCCGGTGGGAGCGTCGGCAAGGTGAACTTGCCATTGGCGGCGGTAGTACTGATGCTACCGCATCATCACATTCGTTTCATCCGCTTCGCCGGGCAGCCGCTTGTAGACCGTTACTATGACCGCAGCGATACGAGGTGCGGAATTCAGGCTGTCGCCCCTGAACCCGGAAGTGCAGGCCCGACGACAGTTCCCCTGAAAAACCCCGCGCCGCGACCGTCGGCGAGTGACTGGCATTCACAGTATCTCCGGTGCTCGTCTTGCTCCGGCCGCGAGCGGCGATGCAGCTAGACCGACAGCCGGGTCGTTCGAACACGCTAGCAAGGCCGCGTTACAAAGCACCGCTGCGAACAAGCTGCGCGAACTGAAGCTCATATTCTCTCCCTCGCGAGGTAACGCGTTCGACACTCCGGGCCGCGCGGTGGTTCGCGGGTCTGATGCATAGATGAAGGCTCCACTGCACGTTAGTTTCGAGCCATACGTCCACGCGTAGATGCCGTCAAAGCGACGGCTCGTGCCGCTCGTCGTCGGCGGTGCAGGGTCCCAGGCAACCACCGCCAACGGCTACGACGCAGTATGCATTTTCGAAATCGCGGGAAGGTCCCGAACGCGGGCCGGCACGCGCACTTGCACGATGGCCCCCCCGCCGGGAGCGTTCTGCGCCAACAGTGATGCCGACGTGCCATAAAGGCTGACCAGGCGTTGACGCGTGTTGCGCAGTCCGATCCCTTCCTTCATACCGGGCTCAAAGCCCGCTCCGTTATCCAGCACCTCGAGCAGCAACGACGAGCCAACACGCCCCGCTTGCACGGTCACGTGGCAACGACCAGTCGTGAACGCATATTGAATTGCATTCTCAACGAGAGGCTGAAGAAGCATGCGCGGAACCATCTGATCCTCCAGCCCGACATCTCCTGCAATGCTTACCTCGAGATTGTCGCGGAACCGCGCCTTCTGGATCGCTATGTAACCCTTTAAAAAGGAGAGCTCCTCGCGCAAGGTCCACTCATGACGTTGCCCATCGCGCAGAACCTGTCGCAGCAGCTCTGCTAGCTGGGAAAGCACGCGCCGCGCACCCGGGGGGTCGCGCGAAATGAGCAAGGCGATTGTGTTAAGCGTGTTAAAGAGAAAATGCGGCTGCAGCTGAAGCTTCAGAGCGTCGAGCTGCGACTGCGCTAGCACTTTCTCCAGCTCGACCTGGTCGAGTTGCCGAGCATTGAATGCGCGGCGGTATGCTACCGCGTGCTGAAGTGCAACCGTGGCGCAATACAGCAGGATTGGGACGACGAAGAAGCCCCTGAGAACTTGGAGAACTACAACCTCCGAGTTGGCTGCAAGAAAACGCAGCTGCTGCGGCGACCAGTCCATTCCTGATTTCGACAGGAGTACCGCCAACCCGTTCCGCGCGAGCGAAGTTCCCGCGAGGTAGGTCGCGCCGAGCAGCACTAGGAAAACGGCGTGCATGGGCAAATGCCGCGGCCACTGTCGCTCGGCCAACGGGAAGCGGCGCGAGAACGCGAATACTGCTGGGGACACCGCCCACCAGCCTAGCCAGACAGGAAACTCCCATAGAGACAACAGTGGCCAGCCAATACCGCGAACGCTAAAGGACCATTGCAGCCCCTCTAGCGCAGACATGGCGACAGCCGCGCCAGCTGGGATTAGGATCCACAGCCATAAGCTTCGAGCACTTGAGCGTGGCGGCATCGTAGTGTTGGCGATCACCCAAGGAGGAACGACTTCCTCAAAATACCACGAGCTGGGCCGTGACCGCTAAGGGGCCGAAGAGTGAGTGAGGCAGGTTGAGCATGCGCTGATTCATACCTCTACATACCCACTTTGCACCGATCCGCGCATGCATAGTGCCGTATACAACGAGTGGCTTCGGCAAGGTGTCAGACCCGGCATAGTAGATGAAGGCGGCTCATGTGGTCCCGAACACGGGGAGTGAATGAAGCGACTTGGTGCCCTGCCAGCTGTCCTCGGCTGCGTCCTGCACGTCAGCGAAATGAAGTCGCAATCGATCACCGTAGCTCCTGCAACGAAAGTCTCTTCCGGAACCGACCTGCGGCCGCTCAACGAGCCCCATCTAGCGGTTGATCCACGCGATGTGAATCATCTTCTCGCCGTCGCAATGGCCAGCTACCCGCTGCCCGTCTACCGTGATATCCAGCTTCGCCGCACTTGCATCATCTACGATTCGCGCGATGGCGGAAAGACCTGGTCGCAGCACGAGTTTGCGCTCTTGGGCTGCATTGATCCCTGGGTGGCGTTCACCGTTGACGGCCATGCCCTTTTCGCCGCCCTCGGTTCATTCGCCGGTATCAACGCGCCAACGAGTCCGCGACTTCTCGTCTTTCGTTCCGCCGACGGTGGGCGGAACTGGCCCGAGGCACCCATTGACCTTGGCGGCCGACACGACCACGAAATGATCGTCGCCGACCCAGCACGGGCTGGGTGGGCATACCTGATATCGAGCAGAGACTCGCCGGGCGCCGAGGGAAAACTGCGCTGGTCGGTCGAAGTGTTGAGGACGCGCGATCGCGGACGTACGTTCGACTCCCCCACCCAGATCATCCCGGGCAACCTGATGTATAAGGCTGAAACCCCGGTGATGCTTGCGAACGGAACCCTCGTCGTCTCCTTCGTCGACGTAGCGCGAAATAACCAGACGCAGGGAGGGGGAGCCGACCTCGAACGTCGCCGCGCTTGGGTCACCCTATCCACTGATGGAGGCACGACCTTTGGCCTTCCGCTGTTTGCGACGGACGCTTGCGGGGGCCAATCGCAGTTTTCGTTATCGTCGACGGCTGCCGACACGGCGGCCGGCCAGTATCAGAACCGCCTTTACTTCGCCTGTGAACAACGAACCGGGATGGGCGTGGCCGTGACATGGTCCGCGGATCTGGGCGAGACTTGGCCGGACACAGTGGTATCATTGCGGGCTTCCCCAGATGCGACCGTTCGCCGATACAAGCCGGCATTGGCTGCCTATCAGGGAATTCTCGCTGCGTCGTGGATCGAAGTATCAGGATCGCCTCCTCGACCGGGCTCGTGGACGCACTGCCTTTCGTTGTACTTCGCTGCATCCGCGGATGGTGGTCAGCACTTCTCAGAACCGAAACTGGTTTCTCGCAGCTGCCCAGACGCAGCGCAGAACGGCGCGAACTCCCCCGCCGCGGGCGATTATTACGGCCTCGTCGCGCTGCCGAACGGACGGTTCCAGCTATTGTGGCCCGATGCGCGCGACGGGGCATTTCAGTTGTGGACGACCGTCGTAACGGTCGGTCGATGAAATTTTTGCCGCGCCAGGCCGTTCCGGGATGGAGTTCGTACCCGCAACTACCACTCTTGCGCCAGCCAGAACCAAACTCGTTCCCCTAACGTCAGAGTTGAGCCACCGTGGTTGGCTTTTTGCGCGTCACTCATGACTCCTCAAGAGGCCATGAATGTCGAAAACACGCCTTTCTTACGCTGTTCTTCTTGCAGTCCACGCGAGCGTGGCGGCAGGATGCGCCGCGATCGCAGAATGTCCAAAACAAGGCAACGCGCAATCCATCGCATTCGAGGGACAGGTCGCATCGACCAGTCTCATCCCGTTTGAGACCAATCTCCAGCTCGGAGACACGGCCACTGCAACTGCGGGCATCATCCAACCGGCGGGGTGCGGTTTTGAGACTCACCCAACCGTAACTTCGCGTGACAATCCGGGCCGGTTCGCTTGGACCTCCTCCAACGAGGCGGTGCTGCGCGTCGACTCGCGCGGCCAGCTACTGGGCGTAAGCCTGGGGCGCGCGAATGTGACCGTCAAGACGGCGGATGCCGCATCAGCATCGTTCACAGTCGACGTCATTCCCCGAGTGGCCGACGTTTTCGTCAGTCCACACTCTGTCGAGGTTCACGTTGGCGATACGGTGCGCTTTGACGCATACCTCATGGGCAGCGACGGTCGGCCTATCGCGGTTAACGCAACCCATCCCTATGCAGTGGACCTGGTGCCACCATCGGAGCAAACCGGTGACGTAACGAACTACCTTCCCGGCAATCCGTTCCAGCTCGTGAAGCGCTTCGATCGGGCGGGTGTGTATTCGCTAAGTGCACGCACCGCCGTGCTCAATGTCTCGAGGCCTGGGGCCGCCGTCGTAACGGTCAAACCCTAGCGAACGGGACCCGGCGTCTCTTACGTCGCCCGGCCGCGCGACGCCTTTCACGCGTGGTCCACTCCTGAGTCGACCTTGTGTCTGAGCGTCAGTTACGGTGCGAGGCGCCGCCGTCTGTCCCGAGTGCAGCTTTACGCGCGCGCTGGATTGCCCGACCGTTGTTATGCCACCCGCGACTGCTCGCACTACAACGCAGGCACCAATGTGGTCGAATGCAGCGAGCCCGCCAGGAGAAATCCGAGCCCTCTGGCGGACATTGCAAGTGCTCTCATAAGGATTCCCCGCTGCGCCGAGACGAAATTCGACCCTCGAGCGATGACAAGGCCGATGGCCACTGTCACCACAAAGCCTCGGCGCCGTGTCAACGGTCGTGAGTGGTCCCATCGAGTACCGCGCGCACGAGACCGAACATGCGCGCGAGACCAGCAGTCGCTTTGCGAAGAGCGGACTCGCCATCTGAAGTCAGGCGAATAACCCTTCGCGCCCTTCCTCGAACGATTGATCGGTGGCCTGGCTCGAAGATAACAAGCCCTCTGCTCTCGAGGCGTGCCAGAACAGCATAGAGCGTTCTGGCCGAGATCGCTCGCCCTGATCGCTGTTTCAATGTCGCCTGCACTGCAGGCACAAACGCCGCTGGTGTGAGTTGCCTGATTGCAGACAGCACGAACAGCTCGATGTGCGTCAGGCGTTCGTCCTTGTCCAAAAAGAATCCCGCGTAGTCTACACGCAGTCGACAAGAAATCCTCGAGAAGGGTTTGCAATGCCTTTTCGCGCTGGTACGAAGCCGTATCGTAGAGTCATCGACCATGTTCCGATGGCCACGAATCCAATTCTCGGATTGGTCGCTGCGATGTGAGGCGTTGGCTCGCCGGCCAAAGACTGGGCAAGCAAAGCGGTTCAACTGGATTCGACCAGCGCCCAGGCTTGTTGGATCACCGCCGCCTCACGGATCCGCTTTCGGATGTCGCTTCGACAGCCACCAATGGTAAGGAATACAAACGGTTATGATTGGCAGCCTTTGGCAAGTTTATCGAGTCGATTCCACGAAGGTCACCGATGCCGACCGCCAAAGGCTCGGAATCGCACGGCTGCACTCACTGCGGGTCCGGTGTCAACCGGTCCAACAAGCGAAAGCCAGCGGTCGACACGGTCTCCACACCCCGCCGGATCGGCGACTACGATATAGTCCTGTTCTGGCGTGACCGACTCCGGCCGTTACATCAAAGCGCGGCGTGGGGGAAGGCGATGACGGCGAGCCTCGCATCGTAATCTCGAGTGCCATGCAGACTAGCCCGCTACTCCTCTCGCAACGCGATGACCGGGTCGACGCGCGTCGCCCGCCAAGCTGGCACGAGCGTCGCCAGCGTCGCGATCGCTCCGAGCATTACTGACACGACGACGAAGGTGACCGGATCCCGTGCTCCGACGCCATACAGCATACTCCCGAGAAAGCGCGATAGCAGCAGAGCCCCCAGAAGGCCGACGCTGATTCCGACCATCGCCAATCGCGCACCCTGCGACATAACCATTCCCATGACTCGGGACGCCTCGGCGCCAAGTGCGACACGAATGCCGAACTCGCGCGTCCGTTGGGTGACCAGGTAATAGATCACGCCGTACAGCCCTGACGCGGCGAGGACGAGCGCAACGCCGGCGAATGCGGCGAACAGCACTAGGGTCAGCTTCCGACTGGAGAGCGAGCCTGAGATGACCTCTGTCATCGGGCGGAAGTTGAGCACGGCCGCGTCTTTCGCAACGTTACGCATCGCCGCGCGAACCTGGGGAACGACCGAAAGCTCGGGAACGGTGGTCTTCATGACGAGGGACATGTCGCCGCCTGTCCACTCGACGCGCGAGTCCGCATACGACGTGTACATCTCGGGTCGCGCTGCGACGTCGAGCCCTGCTTGCTTCACATTCGACACGACTCCGATAACTTCATACGGCGTGTGCTGCGCCTCCACGCCTTGAAGGACCGCCCGCCCGATCGGATTTTCGCCGGATAGCAGGCGCTCGACCGCGGCTTCGTTGATGATCGCCTTCCGCGTGCCTGTGGTGTCATCCAACTCGGAAAAGTTGCGCCCCATCTTCAGTCTGATTCCGAGCGCGTCGGTAAATCCCGGGCTCACTGAGCGGACTTCGAGAAACGGTACGTTGCCGTCGCCGGGCCATGGCTTGCGATCAACCCAAAAGCTTGCCTCCGCGCCAGTCCCCTCGATCGGCAGCATCATCGTCAGACCGGCCGCCTTCACGCCGGGGATCGTCCGTACCTGCTCGAGCAAGGGACGAAGCAAGTCATTGCGTTCACGCCCCTCATGGGTGACGAGCCGGCGGGGCACGGCAATGCGGGCGGTGAGGACGTGATCAGGGTCGAGTCCCGGATCAGTATTATGAAGCGCGACGAAGCCTCGCATCAGCAGGCCCGCTCCGACGAGGAGCATCAGCGACAACGCGAGCTGCGCCGCGACGAGTCCGCTGCGGAATCGCTTCATCTCACTCCCGGACGTCGTCTTCACCGTCAAATCGCCGAGACCATGACGCAGGTTTGACGACAGCTGCAGGGCAGGCGCGATTCCGAACGCAATACCGCAGGTCAGCGCGGCGGTGAACGTCACTATCAGGACACGAACATCGATCGTAACCGGTCCGATGATGGGGAGTGCGCCCGTGCCCATCGCCCCGAGCAACTGTAGTCCCGCGATTGCCACGCCGAGGCCGAGAATAGCGCCGCCGATCGCCAGAACGATGCTTTCCGTGAGGAACTGACGCGCGAGCCGCGCGCGGCTGGCGCCGAGCGCTACGCGAACGGCAACGTCCTTGCGCCGTGTGGCGTTACGGGCGAGCAGCAGGTTCGCGACGTTGGCGCAAGCGATTAACAATACGAGCGATACGGCGCCGAGCAGGACCAGTAGTAGTGGCCTGATGTCGCCGACCAGTGATTCCTGAAGCGTGCGGACTATCGCGCTCCGGTTCCTCTGCGGAACCGGGTTGTCGGCTTCGATCCGCCGGGCGATTTGCTTCATCTCGCGATCCGCCTCGGGTACGCTGACTTCCGGCTTGCGGAGCGCGATGACGTTCATCCAGTGCCATCCGCGTGCGCTTGGATCAAGCGCCTCCTCGGGCGGCATGAACGGCATCCACAAGTCCATGGGCACCGAGCCCGCCGGAAAGTTGAAGCCCGCAGGCATGATCCCGACGACGGTGTAGGGCACACCCTCGAGCGTGATCTTCCGGCCGACGACGTCCGGCTGCGCGCCGAAGCGATTACGCCAGAGGCGCTCACTGAGAATCGTGACATGCTGTTTACCGACAGCGTCTTCCTCTGGTGTGAACAAGCGGCCAGCCAGCGGCTTGACGCCTAGCATGGGAAAGATGTTGGCGCTCACCAGGCTCTCGCGGACTCTCTGTGGCTCAGATTCGCCATCAAGCATCGCGAAGGAGCTGAAATAGCCGCCCACGCCCTCGAAACTCTTCGACTGCTTTCGCCAATCCTGGAAGTTCAGCACTGACACCGCTCCGACTTCTGGCTGCCCTCGAACGATCTCGTTCAATACGACGAGCCGATCAGCGTTTGGGTAGGGCAACGGCCGTAAGAGCACCGCGTTCACCACCGAGAAAATCGTGGTGTTCGCGCCGATGCCGAGGGCGAACGCGATGAGCGCGATGATGGTAAAGCCGGGGGTGCGGAGAAGCGTGCGAACTGCGAAGCGGACGTCGCGCCAGAAGTCATCAAGAGTGGTGAGACCGTGCGCGTCGCGCACTTCCTCGCGGTACTGAGCCATTGATCCAAATCCTTTATGAGTGAGCGACCGGACCGCGGACGCGGAGTGGCCGCAGCCGGAGTGGGTCCCGGCCATCATTTCCATGTGAAAGCGCAGTTCATCGTCGAGGTCGCGCTCGAAGCGCCGGCGGCCGAAGAGGATCCGCAGACGGCGAAGGGCGCGCGCCACAGCCAAGGGCAGCATCAGCCGTAGCGCAGAACGAGCCCGACGGCTTCGGTGAAGCTCTTCCAGCTCTCGGTTTCGACGGCCAGCTGTTTTCTGCCGGGCGCCGTCAGATGGTAAAACTTCGCCCGTCGATTGTTCTCAGAAGTGCCCCATTTGGCGTCGACGAACCCAGCATCTTCCAGGCGGTGCAGGGCAGGATAGAGCGACCCCTGTTGAATCAGGAGCGCGTCACGAGACACCTCCTGAATGCGGAGGGCGATGGACCAGCCGTGCATGGGGCCGCGAAGCAGCGTCTTCAAAACAAGCAGGTCCAATGTGCCCTGCAGTCGATCGTTGGTGTTCGCTGGCATGTCTAATAGACAGTCTACAAGAGAAAACCGTTCACTCCTAGGCTGTCTACATGTAAGCCCCTGCGACAACCAAGCGGTCTCAGCTCTGCCGAGTATGAGGTACTCGGCGGGGCGCCGGTGCGATCACAACGCACTCGGCAAACTTCTTGGCGGGCACTGATCTTTTCTCTCGCGTTCGCAGCTGGAGTCCGTGGCACGACGCGGGTTCCCTATACGCAGTCGAACCTCAGCGTCAACGTTGGGAATTACGGCTTGGACTTCTGCGCCAGGAGCTTCAGCGCCGCAGGCGCCGCAGCAATGACGATCGTGAAGCGATCGTCGATCCGGCCCGATGACCCAGGGTTCGCCCGGACATCCGCGCGGGGCCGTCGGTCGTTTTGCGAAGGGCTGATTCGCCCTCAGGGGTTAGGCGAATGAGCTTGCGCGGCCTGTGTCCAACGCCTGCCCGGGACACGTGGCTCGCAGATGGCGAGCCCTCTGCTCTCGAGGCGGGCCAGAATAGCGTAGAGCGTTCCAGCAGAGGTGGCTCGCCCCGATGGCTGCTTGATAGTCGCCAGTATCGAAGGGGCGAATGCCACTGGTGTGAGTTGCTTAATGGCAGAGAGCACGAAGAGCTCGAGGTAGGTCAGATGTTCGGCGTTCTCCCAAAAAAAATCCGAGTCGTCCACGCACCGTCGACAGGAAATTCGCGGGAAAGGTCTGCAACCTGCGTCTGTCATTGCTTACGCGGGGTACAAAACAGGATTGTGGAGTCATCAACCACGTTCCACTGGGCATGAAGCCACGGGAGTAAGAGAGAACTCGAATGTGATGCTTCATGCGATTCTTACTGTCGACTCGCCGACGGCGTCGGCAGCGCGACGCCGTAAGCCGCCCATCAGGGAAGGCTCTAGAGCGCTTGACCAGAGGTCGCCTCATTCAGCTCTGAAACGGGCAGCCGCGGCAGGTTAATGCCCAACGGATCGCCGTGTTAGCGTGTCACAGGTTCAGTCACCAAATGGAGCTTTTCCTGAGAGGTCCTCGCGCGTACGTCGTGCGCTTTTTACAGGGTTCGCTGATCGTGACGTTAGCCATATTACCCTGCGCTTGTGCTGTGGTCCGGCACGCGACGGCCGATGACCGCGCGAAACTGGCGGCGATTTATTCCGCTGATCAGGCGGACCGGGCCCCGGACGTGTGGCCCGCTCAGTGGGAGGCAGTGGCTCATCGTGATAGTCTGCGCCGAATCCAAGTGATCGAACTGGCCGCCAGAGCGAGGTCGTGGGTGAGTTCGGACTGGTATCATGCCGCAGTCGTTCTCCAGCACGGCAGCGACTCCGCCGATTTCCGCCGCGCCAACGATTGGGCACGCAGGGCAGTTCAGCTCGATTCGACGAACGCGCAGGCTCGCTGGCTTAGCGCGGCCTCATGGGACCGCTTTCAGATGTCGATTGGACAGCCGCAATGGTACGGCACGCAAAACGTTATGATGGGTGGGCTTTGGCAGCTTTATCGAATCGATTCCACGAAGGTCACCGATGCCGAGCGTCAAAGGCTCGGAGTCCCACCCCTAGACTCACTTCGGGCAAGACTGAACCGGTCCAACAAACCAAAGCCGGCCCTCGACACCGTCCCCCAGCTTTCCACGGATCCGCAGCGATAGTGGAATGGCTGCGCTGTCGATTTTCGCGCGAGTCATCCTAATCCTGAAAAACGTCCCAGTGGCAAACGTGTGAACTCACCCTTCACAACTATCGCTGCCTTCACGGCGCTCGCCGCGATTCTCGTCGTCACCCCTGGAGTCGGCACAGCTACGTTGATTGGAGCTGTCGCAACTCACGGCCGCCGCTCAGGCTACCTAATGGCTACCGGGATGGTTCTCGGAGCATCGTTATACGCCCTTGCCGCGGCCTTGGGAACATCCGCCTTACTTCGTGTTTTTCCGTCATCGCTCCGCTGGATCGGCATGGTTGGTGGCGGGATCATAGTCGTGATCGGCGTTAAGGGCATTGCCAGCGCACTCCGACCGGCAACTGGTATTCCTGATCAGTCACGCGAATCCGCCTTTATAACCACCGGGCTGATCATCGCTCTGGGGAACGCGTCATTTCCGCTGTTCTACCTCGTGGTCGTGCCGCAATATGTCCCAAAGCCCATGAGCTCCTTCGGCGGCGCAATCTTGCTATCCTCGATTCATTTGCTGATGGCCGCAACCTGGATGGCGAGCCTCGTCACGTTGCTGGGTAGGCTCGTTGAGGTTCTGCGACGCCCTCTCGTATATCTGTTGTTGCGATTGCTGAGCGGGGGCGCCCTGATTCTTCTTGGGGCGAAGTCCATAAGTGGGGCCGTGAAGTAAGCCAGGCGTTTAAGAATGCCGCCGACCGACGCACGCATCTCCACCTTGATATGGGGGCGCGCAGCAAGTGGCGAGAACCTATCCTAGGTATTCTGATCGCTAATTCAGACGTATGCAGGGCGGTAGGCGCATGTCTGGTGTTGGAATTGCGGCAGGAACACGGCCATGATTACTGGAATTCACGCCCTGCTATATGCTCGCGACGCCCACGCCACGCGGGCTTTCCTGAAGGACGTTCTCGGGTGGCCGCACGTGGATGCAGGCGGCGGCTGGTTGATTTTCGCGCTGCCACCGGCCGAAGTGGCCGCGCATCCGGACGAGCGGGGTGGTCGCCATGAGCTGTATCTGATGTGTGACGACATTCACGTCACGGTGACCGAACTACGCGCGAAAGGCGTTCAAATCAACGGAGACATCCAGGATCAAGGATGGGGTTTCGTTTCCGCGATCATGGTGCCCGGCCTAGGTCCGATGGCCCTGTATCAGCCCAAGCATCCCATAGCGCTCGCCCTGAGCTGACCGATCACGGCGCCCCTACCCGCGCCGCCACCGGAGGTCCGTCGGTGTCGGCGATGAAGTGCGTGAGCCATGCGATCGCATCAGGCGCCGACACCGTGCCCAAGTCCCTCACGTTTTTTTGCGCGGTCGGCTCGGGGCCGACGTAAGCCTGGAGATCGTCGACCCTGCCGGAAACAACGGTTGCGACGATCCGCACTGGCCCGGCGCGGCAGGAGTGCTTCGGAACTACGTCCTCGAGGAAGAACCATCCGTGTCGTCCCAGGAGGTTCCCGATCGATCCGATACCGTCCCCGCAAACGCCGGGCTGGCTGGGGAAACGTAATTGCACAACCCCCTCGGCGCTGGCGACGCGCGACGCGAGTGACTGTGCGCCAGCGTCGCCCGCCAGCAGAAACGAAAGAGCGATGATTGGAACTCTCATAGGAGATTAACCACGTGCTCATCCAGCATCCGAGGTCCGCCCATCGAACAGGCGTTACTCAGTGCGGATCGTCACCATCGGATCCACCCGCGCGGCGCGGCGCGCGGGAATCAAGGTTGCGGCCAGGGCGACGACGAAGAGGACGATCGGCACGGCGATGAAGGTCAACGGGTCCCGCGCGCCGACATTGAAGAGCATCGAGTCGAGGAGCTGTGTTGCCGTCGCTGCGACGGCCAGCCCCGCCCCGACCCCGACCATCGCGACTCGCGTCGAATGACTGAGCACCATGCGACCGATGTCGGCCCGGCGGGCGCCCAGTGCCATGCGGATGCCGATCTCGCGCTGCCGCTGCGACACGCCGTAAGACATCACGCCATACACACCAACCGCCGACAATAGCAACGCAATGGAGGCGAACACCCCGAGCAGCATCAGGATCAACCTCCGGCTGCGGACTGATTCAGAGATCACCGTGTCCATCGTCATGATCTGAAACAGCGATTGCGTCGGTGCGACATCACGCAGAATGCGCCGGATAGGGGCTATTAACATCTCGGGCGTGTTCTGTGTGCCGACGACAAAGGTCATCGTGCCCCTCCAGCCCGGCTGCTGTCGAGCGCCCACGTATAGTTCGGAGGGAGATCCCTGGTCCAACCCCATGCTATGGACGTCCCCAACGACTCCGATGATCGTCCACGGCTGTCGTGAGCCTGCGTAGATCTGCTTTCCGATGGCGCTCTCGCGGGGAAAATACCGCTTCGCGAGCTCCTCATTCACGATGGCGACCCTCGGCCTGGCCTCATCGTCCGTCGCGGCGAACTCGCGCCCTTCGCGCACGGGAATCCGCATCGTTCGGAAGTATTCGTCGGAGATCACGCGCAACTCGGCGGTCGTCAATTGCGCCGGATCGGTCTCCGGCGCCCGGCCGGCAGTCGTGAACCTCACATTCATGCAACAGGCCTGGATCGGGAGCATGCTGACCATCGCCGCCGATCTCACTCCCGGCGTGGCGCGGATGCCATCGAGCAGGGGAGCGAAGAACTGCCGATAGCGAACGCTATCGGCAATCGTCGCCGGCGGCGACGCCTGGAACGTCAGCAGATTCTTCGAGTTCAGCCCGGGGTCGACGCCAACCAGGTTCACGAACCCACGCAAGAGTAGCCCCGCCCCCACGAGCAACACCAGCGACAACGCGACCTCAGCCGCCACCAGCGCGTCCAGCAAACGGTGCTGCTGCCGCGGGCCGGTGGTTCGCCCAGCGGACTCGGACAGGTCCTGTCGGAGATCCGTTCGCGTCGCGCGAACCGCGGGAACGATGCCGAAGGCGAGGCCGGTTCCGATGGAGGCGATCGCGGTAAAAAGCAGCACGCCGGCATGGAGTCCGACGGCGTCCGCGCGCGGCAGTACGTTGGCGGCGAGCACCAGGAGACCGCGCAATCCGACGTGCGCAACGATAATTCCCGCGAGCCCGCCGGCTGCTGCGAGGACGATGCTCTCCGTCAGAAGCTGGCGAACGAGCCGCCCACGCTCGCCGCCGAGCGCGGTGCGGATCGCGACCTCTCGTCGCCTGCTGCTGGCACGCGCGAGGAGCAGGTTGGCGACATTCCCACAGGCGATGAGGAGGACGAGGCCGACGGCGCCGAGCAGAACCATCAGTGCTTGCTTCACCGGTCCGACGACCGCGTCACGCACAGATGTTAGCTCCATGACGCGATCCCGAAACACCGGCGGATGGGCCGCGGCGATTCCCACTGCGAGCAACGACATCTCGCGAGCAGCGCTCGCGCTGTCCACCCCCGGCCGGAGGCGGCCAACCACGGAGATCCAGTGATTCGCGCGCTGCGCCTTCTCCTGTGCCGAAAAGACGATCGGCATCCACATGTCGGTCCGGACGGTGCCGATGGGATAATCGAAAGCCGGGGGCATGACACCGATGATCTGGTAGCGCGCCGTGTCGATCGTGAGCAACGAATCGAGCACGGAATGCGACGCGGCGTAGCGCCGGCGCCAGTACGCGTCGCTGATGACGACGACATTGGCGCGCCCCGGCTGGTCCTCGTCGGGCGCAAATGTGCGACCGAGCACGGGGCCGGCCCCGAGGACGCGGAAAAAGGCTGCGGTTGCGGCCACCGCGTTGACTCGGACGGCTCCCGCCGCCTCGCGGACGTTCTGCCCCAAAACGGTATACGCGGCCAAGGCCTCGAAGGATCGCGCCTGATCTCGCCAATCGTTGAAATCAGGGACCGATAGCGGATTCTGGTAACGCTTCCCTTCGGGAGAAACGTAAGTCTCGTAGACACGGAACAGGCGATCGGCCTGCGGGAATGGCAATGACTCGAGCAGGACTGCCTGAACGACGCTGAAGATCGCGGTGTTGGCGCCGATCCCGAGCGCCAGACACAAGATGGCGATGCCGGCTACCCCGCGCTGGTGGCGCAGCGACCGGAGTGCGAAACGGAGATCCTGCAGGAAAGACTGCACGGTATGGTCTCGGTTTGGCGGATGCTCCGCATGGGTGACGGGCACGCAGTAACCCGCGCGGCCCGCTTTAATAAATACGTTTCCCCTAGACACGCCTACCGAAAAAACCGTTGCGCGAATCTCGAATGCATACGAACTACCTACAGCGTGCTTACACAGAAGTGTTCAGCCTGAAGGATTACTGGATGCCGCCGAGCTCGAGGTCCTCGCACTCGCCGCGAAACCCGAACGAGTGTCCCTGCCGGGCGCTGGATAATGCGGGCCTAGCGGGGTGCGGATCTCCCTTCGGTGAGTTCCGCCAGAGCGATGTCCATTTCACGACGAAACCGTCGCCGGCTCGAGCCGGGCAAGTTCGGCGAGCGAGTAACGCGCTGCCGTTTTCCCTGCGACGCGGAGGCCGATGTAGTATCCACTTCAAGGGGCCAGGTCCGCTCGGCGTGGCCTGCCGCTAAGGTGGTCTTGATGGATGTTGTCAGACACCGAGTCCATCCGCTCCCTGATTTCTGCGCTAAGAGCCCACGTTCGTCGAATAACGGATTCGGTCATCAACCTCAGCGGAAGTCATCCTTATGCAGTCGATTTGGCGCCCCCAGCAGAGCAACCCGGTGACATAACGAATTAATCGTTTCCAGCTGCTGAAGCGCTTCGACCGGCCGGGCGTGTATTCGCTAACTGCACGCACCGCCGTTCTGAACGTCTCACGGGCGGACGCCGCGATTGTAACAGTCGCCCTAACGACCGACCCTGAGATCAAGCGGTCGCATTTCGGATTTACGACGCCTGGAGGCCATCTCGCGGCGTCAATTCCCGCGCTCATCCCTCAAATCCTGGGAGTCAGCCCACACGCATTGCTCGATACCGACGGCGCGAGTTAGATGACCGCTATACCTCACTGCGAATTGTAGGCATCATCTCGGATATGGCGCGCATCCGCTCTCGGATGCGCAGGTCAGCTTGCGAAGACCGCGTCGAGCCGAGACGACAACTGACCAGGATTCAAAGTCTTGCCCTCCCCGACACACCTTCGACCGACTGCGAACGCCGCGCTGATGTGGATCGCAAGTGTCACGTTCCTCCTGGCAGCTGCCTGCGACGCTCCTGAGGCCACGTCAGTTCAGCCGGCTTGCAACGTCATCGCTCTCGAAGTCGGCCAGAGCCGCCGCCTCGCACCCAACGAAGCAACCTGCATCCAGTTCACCAGTGCGACTGGCGACGCGGAATACGTGGCGGCATATCTCGACCCTCGTACGATCGATCAAGCTCGGTCGAACACCGCCGATTACTCTGTGCCGGCTGACCTGAGGATTACCGTGACGGTCGGCCCACTCTCGACTCCCTCAGCCGCACCAAGCGTTCGCGCCAATGCAATGCAACGTGTGGTCGCTGAGTTCGGGCCGGCGTCAGACGCGCCAGCCGTAGCGAGTTCTTATGCGCTCGGTGATACCGCATCATTTGACTTCGACCAAGGGCTGGAGCTAACGAAGGTCGTAGCGATGTACGGTCCATTTGTAGTGTTCCTGCGCGCTAGCGAGATCGACCAATATCAAGCTGTTGAGGCGAACCTCGCATTGGCGTTCAACCATTATCTCGACTCGGCTGAATCCTTCCTCGCAGGCGCGTTTGGGGGAGATCGACCCACCTCCAACGCCTCTGGACAGTTTCTGGTCTTTGTTCGCCTCGGCCAGGGACCAGCCGGTGCCGCGTATCCGGACCGATTTCAAATGGTGGCCAGCACGCTGCCATTCCACACGTGGTATGAGGACTACCTCCTCATAGCTCACGAAATGACCCACGTGAAGCAATATCAATATAGCAAGGGCCGCTCGACGGCATGGACACAATGGGCGGTCGAGGGCGGGGCAAGCCTCGTCGAATTTGAGCTGGCGCGTCGCGATGTCGGAACGGGCTTTCTTTCTAATTGGGATTGGCTCCAGAAGCAGTCGGAACCGGCGAACCGTGCCTACATGCAGAAGGCGGGATTCGGCCTCGGCGACTTTGCGGTGAATTACGACACGCAGCGCTCTGTGCTACGCGACTTCGTGCAGCGATTGGTGGTCGCGAACGTACCGCTCGAGGATGCTTACTCGCTCGTCCTCACGGCCAGCCTTCACGGATGGTTCGGTTGTTATGGATTCAACAACTGCGTTGCTCAACATGGTTTGAGCGGTCAGATGGGCGCCGCCCTGGGTAAGCCATTCGATCCGGTTCTCGCCATGCTCCGCGTCGCGGCCAGCATCGCGGCTGACGACCGTTTGACGGGATCGGAATTCCAAAACCTGTCGTTCGCCGGCCTGTCGACAACGAATCCCGTAGGCAACGTCATCGCGATGCCACTGATCAAGATTGCGACACCTGCCGTTGCCGCACCGCCGATCGAACAGTTTGTTGGCTCGTTGGGGGCGGTACGCATACTCGATGACGGCAAAGGAGCTAAGTATTTCGCAAAAGGCTCCGCCCCGCTCCAGTGGCTCTTGTTGCGAGTACGCTAATCCTCGATTTGATACGAATTCCCCGTGGCGAACTGGGAGTCCGAGACGAGTTGGCGACGAGCTCCGGCTTACTGCCAGCTTGCTCGTCGATCCATCTGCGGGTTGAAGCTGTCGGGTTACTTGCCTTGCAGATAAGGAGCTATGTTCGCGGCAATGGCGCCAAATTCCTGCTTGGTTAGCGGCACCTTAGTTCTGAACAACTGCCAAGCTTCCGTCGGGGGCGCGTCAGATCCCCAGAGAATCCGCTCGAACCCAATTCTGCGCATCTCGCGAACGATTTCCGCCATGTCTTCCTCACGCGCATAGTGCGCCAGGCCCGACACATCGAAATACAGGTTCTTCGTCACCGGGTCATGACTAGTTACAGCATCCGCAAACACTTTCAGCGCACTGGGCGTGTACGATTCGCCCCCCCATAGATGGGCCACCTGTATCACGATATCCGGCGCCGCCGCAACGAGTTGGTGAAGGAAGATTTCCGCGTCGGCCGCCCCATAGTTTTTTTCGGGTTGGTTCGGTACGAGCGCCGTTCGGAGGTGAATGATGATCGGTAACCGGTGTTGGTTTGCTCGCTCGAATACTGCTCGAACCTTCCGCACCTGATCCGCGTCGCGGAGATACACCTGGGCTGCGTTGAAATTGAGCTTCAGCCCCGTGAACCTCTTTGTTGCCGCGCAGCGGTCCAGTTCTGCGAGCGCATAGGTGCTGAGCGGATTGAAACTGCAGAACGCGAACAATCGGTTCGGATATGCCGCCGTCTGGTCCGCGGTCCAGTCATTCTCAGCTCGCACCTTCTCGTACGGGTCCGTTACGGGCTCCGGCCGCACCGCATCGTAGTAGTACGCATCGGATAGCACGGCAGCCACCTTCGTACCGACTTGATCCAGCTCCTTGATCTTGTCAGCAGCCGTGACAGGGGTCGGCGGCGTTGGGGGTTCCTCGAAGATGAAGGTCTCGGATGCAATCAGCCAATCGCCGCCACTATCGCGCGATAGTACCAACTCCGAGAAGCCGAATCTCCACTCGAACTGTGGGCCCCACATGACATATCCGTTGACCTGCGCAAACGACCCCTGCACCGCGAAGGACACCGGAACGATCCGGTAGGGATCGTCATAAATGGTCCATTTCACGTGGCCCGCCACGGCGTCTCGACCGCGCGCAAACCCCCGATTGCCCCCGATGAAGTACGTGGCGTCAGGCGTATAAAGTCGCGACAGCGCGGACTGGTCCTTTGCCAACTCGTTACGCGCTTTGAGCAGGCGGGCAAGTTCCTCAGGCAGCTGAACTACTGGAAGCGGTGCGGGATTGTTAAGGCTAACTCCGCCGGGACTGAGCAGGTGGACGTGGTGATCCGCGATCGGTCTCAGGGCCTCTGGACGTAATCCGTCCGCTGGCTGCGGTCTGCCCGCGCGATGCAGTGGTGCCGCGCACCCGCAAGTGACGGCGGCACAGCACAAGTATGCATGAGCCTTTGAAAGTCGCATATAAGACAGGGAAGGCGGCAAGAAATGCTCCCGCGAGGACAAGGGATGCGGTTATGCGCGAATGATCCGAAACGTTCGTCACGGTCCTGCACTGGTGGGGTATGGGAGGTCCTTTTTCCGGCACCAGCGTGAATGACCTGCCAGTGGATTGGCGTACACCGGATCGAGACACGAACGGGCGCAACGCGTCAACGAAGGAAGTAGTCCACACAGTTCGTATCTTCCACGCCGAGATTCGTACCGCGTCAGCGACTGCTCGCGCTAACCACTGACTTCCCGCATCCCTCTTGGGCGCGGACCTGCGCGCGGTCCAGTCGTGAATCGACACCGTGCCTGGAACAAGGGCACGCGAACCTCGCGCGGTGTCGAACTGTCAAACGCAAATCACTGCGGTCCACTCTGCATCCTTGCCTTCATGCTTGCTGCCCTTACCTCAACATTGGCCTTGTTGGCTGTTACTGATCCTCAGGCAGTCGCACTCGTAGATACAGCTCTCGCCCGAATGGGCGGACGTAGTGCGCTGGAGCAAATCACCCGCCTCCGAATCGAACAGCTGACTGAATGGCATCGGACGATGCTCGACGGCCGTCCTTCACCACTTGTTGGTTCGTACGAACGGGATACAGAGTGGCGTGACTATTCAATCCCGGCATGGCGGTACGTACGGCGGTTTATGGGAGCGAACGGCAGCCAGGAGATCGTGGATGTTGTCACGGACAGCGTGGCGATAACGTCGTCCGCCGTCGCTCGGCCGTTAGTGGCAGAAGCGCCCGGTAAGCTTGCAGTGACGTGGCGCCCGCTGTCGGTCGCCTACGTGGATGAACGCGCGGAACTCTTCGCCACAACACCCGATCGCATACTGCTCCGCGCTCGGTCGGCCTCCAGTCTCAGCCGGAGCCGGGATACGGCTATCGCAGGGGCGTGGTACTCGCGCGTGATCTTCACTGCCGATTCTGTGACTTATTCTCTGTTCTTCGCTCGGAGTACTGGGCTGCTCGCAATCGCACGCTTCCGGCAGGCGCAGTTACGCGATTTCGGGCTAGTTCCGTGGGGAGTCATGGAGGTCGAGGTCCGCTATTCAAAATGGGTTACCGGTTCTACTGGAATCAGTTTGCCCTACCAGCAAGACATCTATCGTGTGGGCAGCCCGTACAAGCGCGTTACGTGGATCGCGGTACAGCTGAACCCGACGATCGTCGCCGATTCATTTGCGATCGAGGATTCGCTCCGTTCGTCTTTCTTCCGAACGCAGAATCGTCCGATGCACGATCTGCCCTTGGACAGTGCACGTGTCGTAGAAGGCGCATTCGCAATTTTCGGAACCCCCGGCACGCCGGCCGGTGCCGTCAAGGTCGGCGGTTTTTGGGTGCTGATGGAGAGCGGGGCTGCGCCCATTTCCGCGGAGCGAAGCATTGCATTCCTCAAGCAAGCGAGCCCTGGGACAACCGTCGCCGCCGCTATCCTCACACTTCCAGCGGGCGCCGGAGGACTGCCCCACTACGTGCGGAACGGGATACCAGTGTATGTGGCTGGCAGCGCCAAACCTTACGTGGACGCTTCCGCAAAAGGTTGGAACGTCCGAACATCGGGGCTTCGGTCACTTACCCCCGGCCGTTCCGTACGCATTGGCACGGATTCCTTGATCATCGATTCGGTAGAGCTGCCCGAAATGGCGCATGCAGCTCTCGTGTATCTGCCTTCACTTCGGTGGCTGTATTCGCCGGCAATGGCATTCCCATATGGTCGCGCCCTGATTCTCGAGCGCGCGCGAGCAAACGGTTGGATTGTCGACCGGTTGTCTGGACCTGGGCTTGCGCTCAATGGAATTGCGCCGAGCAAATGAAAGATCATGGAAACATCATTCGCCGTCATCGACAGGACGTCGTGAATCCCCCATTGCCTGAGCCCACGTTTAGTTGGGAGGCGCTTTCGATTAGACGCCGAGCCGCGGCACCAATTTGCGTTCTCAGTTGTTCCGGATTGCTTCCGTGGGACTAATCCGGCTCGCGCGCAACGCAGGGTGAACGGTTGCCAGCGCCCCAACGGCGACCACCAATGCGACAGTTCCGCCGAGCACGAAGGGGTCCGTTCCCGGAACGCCGTGTAGCAGGGACTGAAGTACTCGCGAACTTGCGGATGCGCCGGCAACCCCGCTGACCACGCCAATGACCACGAGAGTCAACCCTTGGCCTACGACCATCCACACGACCGCCGCGCGATCTGCGCCGAGTGCCGTTCGCACCCCAATCTCAAAAGTTCGCGCGCTGACCGAGTGTGACACGACACCGTAGAGGCCGAGCGCGGCAAGCAGCATTGCGGTCGCGCCAAATATAGCCAGGACCCAGGCTAGAAAGCGGCTCAGAACGACATCCGAGGTACGGTTCACCAGGTTCTCCATGGTCCGGATTTCGAACACAGGGAGAGTCGGCGCTACTTTTCGCACGGCATGGCGCAATGGAGCGACCAACGACGTGGGATCACCTTGGCCCCGCACAACAACGCCAACATCGCCAAGCGTGAAGGGCAACTGTGCCAGTGGCACTGCGAGCTCTACCCGCCGCGGGTACTTACGAGTATCCAGCCCCACCTGCAACACGTTCTCGTAGACTCCCACGATTGTGCGCCAGTTCGGAGTCGAACCGCGGTCCCAATTGAACAGCATTCGCTTTCCAATTGCATCCGCTCCTGGGAAGAACTTGTTCGCGAACGCGCGATTCACGACAACTACTGGCGTGTTATCCGGACCGTCTCGACTACCCAAATCACGCCCGCGGATAAGAGGTATGCCCATCGTCCGGAGATAATCAGGTCCGACCATGATGGTGCCTGCATTGGCTGGTTTGCCACCCTCAATGACGATGTCGCTGAAGTTGTTACCGCCGCTGAGCGGCGCAAAATCAACCAGGCTCGCTTGCTCCACGCCTGGGATGGCCCGCATCTCAGCTAACAGGCGCTGTTCAAGCAAACGCGCCTCTGACGTGTCACGATAAACTCCGTCGAACGGTAGCCGGGCTGTGAGCAGATTCTCGACGCGGAACCCAGGACTCGTCTGCAGCAAATGCTGCAAGCCCTGTGTGGCGAGACCCGTCGATGTTACCAGGATCAAAGCGAGGGCAACCTGAATGATGACAAGCAACCCTTGCGTGTTCCGATGATGACGGCCGAGGCGCGTGCCCCGACCGCCGATGAGGGAATTCAGATGCAGCCTCGTTGCTTTGATTGATGGCAGGGCGCTGAACGCGATCCCGGCGACGATCGTCATCCCGAGTCCGGTGGCAAGAACTCTCCAATCGAGCGCAAAGCTGGTCGGCAGCTCAAGGTTCGACGGAATAAACTTGGGAAGGGCCCGCAAGGACACGGACGCGATGGCGACGCCACCCAATCCCCCGACGAGCGAGAGAACAATGCCTTCGGTAAGGAGCTGAACAACGATCCGGGTTCGGCTGGCCCCCACCGCTGCGCGAACGGCAATTTCGCGTTCTCGCTCGACAGCGCGGGACAACAAAAGATTGGCCACGTTCACACACGCAATGAGCAGCACGAGGATCACCGCACCGGAGAGGAAATAGGTCGCTTTGGTAAACTCCGGGCCCACTAATACATCACGGAAGGGGCGAACCTTTGCCGACAGATCCTTATTGGTGGTTGGATATTCGTCGGCCATCCGGCGAGAGATGACATCAAGATCCCGTTGGGCAGCGGCAGCGTCGACACCTCTTCGAAGCCTCGCCACGACGCTTAGTCCCCCGTTCCCCCGGAACCATGTGGCAGGACTAGCTCGCAATGCCATGTATGCGCCGACGTCAGCATTGGGGAATGAGAATGCTGGTCGCATGACCCCTATGATGATCGCCGGCCGACCGTTCATGCCAATGGTCTTGCCGATGACAGCAGAGTCTCCGGCGAATCTTGTCTGCCACAACCCGTATGACAGGATCGCGACGCGAGGGCCATCCGGCTGCGCGTTGGGCGCTTCGATCGTCCGACCAATAAGGGGAGTCACCCCCAGTACGTGAAATAGGTTCGGGGTTACCGCAACGACGTTGATGCGATCGGGCGTGGAACCCTCGGTAAGCGTCGTACTCACCGTTTGATACCATGCGACCTCCGAGAACGAATGGCTCCGCGAGCCCCAATCCGCCGCATTGGGAAGCGACACGGACCACTCGTCTCCGCGGTCCTTATACGCACCGTGGATTCTCACCAGTTGCTGTTCTTCGTGGTAGATCGGACGCAAGAGCATCGTGTCGAGAACCGAGAACATTGCGGTGCTCATACCAATGCCAATGGCAAGCGTCGTTACGATGAACAGCGAAAGGAAGGGCGCGCGGCGGATTTGCCGGATCGCGAAGCGCAGGTCGTGCGAGATTGTACCCATGAGGCCAGTTTGTCTATGAAGGGTGACGCGCCTCGAATGACCGCGCGCGGGATCACACAAAGGCACACGGCCGCATTTCCATCTAAATCATCGTGTCGGTACTACCGCAACGTGTTTGGAACAACCCTCGGCCTTTTCGGAACCGGCGCAGGGATCGAGGGCGCAAAGAGCCGAGCGAGGCGACGTGAGTGCGACGTTAACCGGCTACACGTACCAAGGCATGGACATGCCAACATCGGCATCAGTTATTGCGCCGCACGCCGCCTGTCCCGGACCGGAGTTTTCCGCCCCCGCCGAATGGCAACGGCCATCGGTGTAATGCCACCCGCAACCGCTCCCACAAGAACCCAAGCACTGAGGTGAATCGAACGGAGTGAGTCCGCCAGGAGAAAGCCACCGAGCGCCCCGCCGCACAACGCAAGGGCGCTCATAAGGGGATAGCGAACAGCCCCGAGGCGGAATCCGACCCAACGAGCCATGAAAAGGCCAATGACCAATGTCACCACCACCCGTACCCACAGAATTGTGGAATCCAATGACATTGGGCCTTGCCGAGAAAGAGGCCGGGCTAGGTGCAAACGCGGGACCGAAGCGACCGCTGTCGTCAGCAGGGCGGTGAGCCAAGATGCGACACGCCCCGGCTGCGGTATGAACCCAACCCAGAGCGGGACGAATAAAGCAGTTGCGCATCATCACTGCCGGCGGCCTTTCAGAGCCCGGTCATCCCGACCCGATCTTGTAGATGCCCGACCACATCAGCGGTCGGTGCGGAGAGTTCATACCGATCAAAGAACTATTCGCGACGATGAGGCTGGCGTCCGTGTCTCACCCGCTGGCATCGCGCACTCGGCACGTCGCAATTTCGTGCCGGCCCAACTCATCGGAATCGAGAACCTTGACCATGCCGCCCTCACATCAAACTGGTCAGACCGCGCGGATCTACGCGGCTGCGGTGACTCTGTCCATCGGTATTCTCGTGGGAACGGGATTCGCCAGCGTGCGATCGGAGAAGTTCGATACGATCACCGTGGAGCGAATCAATGTGGTCGAGAAAGACGGTCGCCTCCGAATGGTTATCGCCAATCGAGAACGCTCTCCGGCAGTGCTCAATCGCGGCCGGCCCATTCCAAACACGGGGGCAAATCGTGCGGGGCTCATCTTTTACAATGATGAGGAGACGGAAAACGGTGGTTTGATCTCGAGCGGGCATCGCAATGCGGATGGCACTTTCGAGGCAGAGCACAGCCTGACCTTCGACCAATTCGAGCAAGACCAAGTCATCGCATTGCAGTACATCGACGCAAACGGCACGCGGCGGCAGGGGCTGCAGATCATCGATCGTCCGCCTCGCACGATTTGGGACCAGGATTCGGTGTGGCGCAGGGTGCAACGCGTCGCCGAGGGGCCTTCACGCGATAGCGCCGTCCGCGCGTTCCGTGCGGAGTTCCCTGCCGTTCAGCGCTTGTACGTCGGACGCGACAGAGGAAAGAATGCAATGGTCCTCCTGGGGGACGGCAAAGGGCGCACGCGACTCCGCCTGAGTGTGGATTCGGCAGGAGTCGCTCGTATCGAGTTCTTGGACGAGAAGGGCGCGGTAACGCATCGCATTCCTGACGCAAAGTAAGTCAAGTGACGGTGACCGCAGTCGCATCAGCGCAAACAACTCATCGGAACTCGAGGCTAATGACATGCATCGCCGCGTTGAAGTAGATCGGCTCGCGCTTCTCGAGCGTCGGCTGAATCGTCAGCGAAAGTTCTCAGCCGCGGGCTTCCTGATGTGCCTCAGTTTCTTTTTAAGCGGCTGGTCATCTCAACGCGCCTCAGAAAGGTCCTCCGAGTCAGAGGCTTGATCGTCGAAGACTCAATTGGTCGTCCACGAGTCGTCGCGCACCCTTGCAGATTGCTGGACGACAAACGAGAACGCCGGTGATGGGATTGCGTTCTAGACAGTCTACAAGAAAAAACCGTTCACTCGTAGGCTGCCTACACATAAGGGGCAGTGACGTCCAAGCGGTCTCAGCTCCGCAGAATACGACGTACTCGGCGGGGCCGCGCCGGGTACGCCGGCTAATTGCTCCGTAGCAGCTGCCGCAGTTCGATCCCGTCAGAGAGCCGTTCCCGCATCGCACGCGTCCCGGCGAGCGCGCGTCCTCCGACAGGCGTCAGCAACTGCTCCTCTAGCAGTCCAAGCGGGGCGAGATCCTCTACGGGGCGACTCATTGTTCGGTCAACGCAATGGCGGGGTCCACCCTGCCAGCACGATACGCCGGCACGAAGGCAGCGATGGCCCCAATCGCGAGCAGCGCTACCGTCGCCCCAAGGAATGCAACCGGATCGATCGCGCTCACATCGTGAAGAAAGCCGCTCAGCAGTCTCGTCGCCATGGCGGCGGTCGCAGCGCCGATGACCACACCCACGAACGCCAGCATCACGCCCTGCCGCATGATATGCGTGACCACCTGTCGCCCCGTCAGCCCGAGCGCCACGCGAATGGCCCAGTCGCGCTTCCGCCGCGCCGCGAAGTGCGCGATCACACCGTAGATCCCGATCGCGCCGAGCAGCAGCGCGAGACCGGCGAGCAGCCCAAGCAGCGACATCAGCTGCCGCGCCGGCCCAATGGCCGCGTCATGAATGTTCGCCATCGTCGTTACACCGCGCACCGCGAACGCGGGGGCTACGCGCTGGATGGCGGCGCGCGCATTCTCGAGGACCGCCGCCGCGTCCTGCTCACGCGTCGTCCGGATAACGAATGACGATGGCGATCCCGCGGCGAATTGCCGGAACAGGTAATACGCCGTCGCCTCCGGCTTGTCGGTCAGCCCTCCCTCGGCCACATCGGGCACCACGCCAATCACCCGCTGCGGCAACCAGTATCCACTGCGGAAGATCCGGCCGATGGCGTTCAATCCGGGGAACACCGTCTTCGCAAACGTCTCGTTGACAACCACCGACATCGTCGACGTCGTGTCGTTCGGATCGAGCGCCGGATCCGACGAGTCGAAGTCCCGCCCGGCGATGATCTTCATGCCGACGGTCTGGAAGTAATCTCCCGATATAACGCGGTAGTAGCTGAAGTGGCGATCGGCAGGCGCCGCGTTCGATCCCTCGGCCGCGACATTCCAACTATTGCCGCTGCCGCGCAGCGGAATCTTCATCGACGCCGCCACCGAGCGAACGCCTGGAATCCGACGGATCTCTTCGAGAACACGATCCGTCGCGCGGTTGCGAACGTCGGTGTCGATGTTGCGATTGGTCGCGACATCCACAACGGCGATTCCACGTGTTTCGATCCCCGGATGAATGTCGTACAGCTTCCTGACGCTCCGCAGGAGAAGCGTCGCGCCCGTCGCCACGAGCATCGCCAACGCCACTTCGGCGACGACGAGCGCTCCCTCCAAACGCCCGCCGCGGCCTTGGATTCCGCCGACGCGAGCGCTGGTGATCGCACCACGCAATCCGCCGCGGCGGAGTGAGATCGTCGGTACCAGCGCGATCGCCAAGGCAGCGACGATCGCGACGCCCATCGCGACCGCGTATAGCGTCCAGTCGAACGTCGGTGCCTCACCCCATGCGCCGATCGGCAGAGAGTGTCCGAGCGTCGAGAAGCCGATTGCAGCGAGCGCGCCACCGATCAGACCAGCGAGCGCGCCCAGCGTCAGCGCTTCGACCACGAGCTGCTGCGTGATACGGCCTGGCGTTGCTCCGAGGGCCGTTCGCACGGCGAGCTCGCCGGCGCGCCCTTCCACCTGGCCGAGCATCAACGCGGCCACGTTTACGCAGGCGATGAGGAGGATGAGCGCCATCGCCGCGAACGTCGCCAACACAGCCGGCTTCATTTCGCCGAGAAGGACTTCGCGGATCGGCTTCATCCACGCGCCCTTCAGCTTATCGCCGTTCGGGCCGTAGGTGAAACGCTCGCCAATGATCTTGAGGAGCGCGTCGAGCTGCGGCTTCATGTTCTGTGGATCGACCCCCGGCGCGACCTTCCCGAGGAACGTATAGCTGCCGTTGCGTCCATTCGGGTTGATCTGATGTGCCGTCCAAAGCCGAATCGCCGGCGTCGGATACCAGAAGCCCGCTGGCATGACACCGATGACGGTGCGTTGCACACCATCGAACTCGTACTGTTTCCCGATGATGTCCGCCGTCCCGCCGAGCTCGCGCCACATCCTATAAGAAAGGACAGCGACGGGCGCCTGTCCCGGCGTGTCTTCGCCGGCCTTAAACGTGCGGCCGAGGTACGGCCGCGCGCCGAGGACATCGAAGAGCTCGGACGAAGCATCGAGGGCCGGAATGATGCGGGGCGGCTCGTCACCGACGTGGAAGAGCACATCGGTGGGGCGGTGCATCGCGACGGCGGTGAAGCCGGGGAACCGGCCGCGGAGGTAGCTGTACTCCTGCTCGTTCCACCAGCCTGAATTCCAGAACGACACCACCTGTCCGGCGTTTGCATACGGCAGCGGATCGAAGAGGATGGGTTTGGCGATCCCGAAGATCGCCGCGGTGCCGCCAATGCCGAGTGCGAGGGTGAGAACGGCGAGGAATGTGTATACGGGTCGTGTACGTAGGCGACGTCCGGCGTACCGGATGTCGGCAAGCAGATGTTGCGTGACGGGGACGCCAGGGGAGAAGGCATTCGCGCGTGGTTCGAACCCGGTGAACGCGCGGCGCCAGCCGAGTCCCGCGAGCGAAGGGGCCGAGGCGAGGGCCTGTCGCCAGATCCAGGAATTGGCGGCGGCCGCGCCATTGGCGGAGGCTATCGACTCGTACTCGGTGATGATGTCCGCGAGAAGCTCATCGCGCTCGGCACGCGGAAGACTGACGCGGAGAAGGGCGACGGCCTTGGAGGGCGGCTGCGGTATCGGCATTCTACAATGTAGAAGCGATACCGGGTTACACGCCATGGGACTATGGCCTAGATCTCGCCGCTTCGTACGCGATCGTCCTGCGCTCCTGACGCAACATGAATCACATCGGCGGGTAAAATGCTGGTGCCCCGAATCAGCTTCTCAATCTTCGCCTTGCTTTGTTCCGCCGCCTGTGCCAGGCAGCGTATCGCGCCGAGCCTGCGCGGCGACTTCGACGTCTCGGGCACCTACGCCGTGCGTGTGCAACCCATCGCCATTGGCTGCAAGGATGTGTCGAGCCAACCGATTGACTCGCGGGTCGACGTTCAGCATCCGGCGGGCGAAGCACGGCTGACGGTCGTCTTCGAGGGCGACGCGTACCCGTCAGAGATAAAACCGAACGGCAACTTCGCGGCCGATGTCGTCCGAAGAAACCGTGGCGGCGCCGTCGAAACGGTCCGCATGCGTGGCCGGATTTCCAGTTCAACTTTCGCGGCTTTGCTCGAAGTAGACCGAGGCGCGGTGCGGACGGTGTTGCCGACGACTCGCATTCACACCGAGGGCCCCTGCCGTTATCACGTAAACATCGATGGAGCCCGGGTCGCCGAAGGCTCGCATTAGCGTTTGTCAGACTAGCCGGTTGCCGCGGGATTTGCTCATATGACCATCCAGTGGATCTGATAGAGTTCCGCCTCGTCCGCCTCGGGTACTTCGGTCAGGCGGCATTGATAGCTTAGCGCAGCGCAGTCGTCTTCTGGGACGGGTGTTGATAGGATAAATCTCAACCGCCTCGAACGCGTCGACGTTCCAGTTCTTTAGGGGGTGGCCCAAGGCCGGCCGTCGACGAAGATGCATAAGGTCCTGCCGAAGTGAAGCCGCTTGCGGATCACTGAGGGCGCGCGCTGCAAGGCTTCCAACAATCCTGCTCGCGGGTGCGCCGGATGTCACCATCAGGTCGCGCGCACCTGTGTCGACCATCCCTGCGGGTTTGCGATAGTTGCAGGCCTAGCGCGGTGCGGATCTCCCTTCAGTGAGTTCCGCCAGAGCGATATCCATTTCACGACGAACCATTGCCGGTTGGAGCCGCGCAAGTTCGGCGAGCGAGTACCGCGATGCCATTTTCTCTGCGACGCGGAAGCCGATGTAGTATCCACTTCGAGGGGGCAAGTCCGCTCGGCGTGGCCTGCCGCTAAGGTAGTCTTGATGGATGTTGTCAGACACCGAGTCCATCCGCTCCCTGATTTCTGCGCTCAGAGCCCGAGTTCGCCCAGCAACTGATTCGATCATCGTCGAATCGAGCATAATTTGGCCCATCGATGCTGAGGGGTTTAACCGAGAGCTAACAAAGGTTGCGAGTCCCTCTGTCCATACTTGCCAGAAAAACGGAATCTGGTTCCGCGACATTCCTCTATACTGCGACTGCACGCGAGCGTGATATAAATGAAATAGCTCGTGATGAAACAGCGGACCAAGATCTTGATCGGTACCTCGCCGCGCGATCTGATCTAGCCCGAATATCAGGAACTCCGTGTCTCCAACGCGACCTCCGCCGGCGTCGCTGATGTAGAACCAAGGCATGAAATACACGACGACACCCTTCCAAACGGCATCGGGAAAGTGATGCTCAAATGCCTCCGTATATCGAGGCAGTTCCTGCGCAAGCGTACGGTGGAGAACACGCATAGAAGCCGTGTCTCGAACCACGGTTCTTAAGTACTGATTAAGCGCGCGCGCCGATGGCCCGTCAGTGAATGCCGCATACACCTGCGTGTCAGCGGCAACTACCATCTGTCGAAAAAGGCCGGATCTGGCGGTGGAATCAACTTTCCTGGACGAGTCCAAAAAGGAAAAAAAACGCGGCATCAAATCGACGACGGGAATCTCGACCCGACGGGCGCTTGACCGAAAGCCAGTCCCACAGGCTGCGGTGAGCGTAACAACAGTTAGGGCCTGAGAAAATGTTCGCACATAACGCATCAGCAATGCCTCGCGTGACGGGGACTCTAAACGGCGGGAACGTTACGGCAACTGAGACGCGAGGTTCACTGCTCGCTGCATCCGTCAAGGGATAGAAAACTTGTCGAAGGCTATCCTATCGGCTCATCTCGCAAACGGGCTATGCGGAGCCGCACAACGATGGTTCGTGCCACTCCGCTTGATTGCGACCGTTCCAGGGCGGAGATCCCGCAGGAAACGCTGCACGGCATGGTCGCGGTTGGCGGATGGCCCTTGTCCAAGCGCGCAACACTGTCGCTGGGCGACATCAACGCAACAGCTGTGAGGGTGTTAACTCTTTCCCTCGTACGGAACTATCGATAGGGCAACGATTGCAGACAAAAAGACGAGCCTCATGCGCCAATTCTTCCGGGCGGGAGCATAGCCTGTCAACGGTCGGACATCCCGCTGCCCATTCACTTGGCCTGAGTAGGCAATTTTATGGTATGAAACAGCGGTGCGTGCGTTCGCCCACCTCAGATCATTGCCGACGCAACCCGGAAATATGTATCGCGGTTGTGCGCCGCCGTCCCGGCTGGCACGCAGCCCAAAGCGTAGCAGCACCAGCCATCGACGAGCTGCGCATCGCGGAGCGGGTCAAACGACCTATCCGGTACGCAATCCGTTCTCGCTAAGATCGCCCGGCGGCCGACAAGGGTCTCCGATCGAACCCTGAGCCAGTTATGAAGTCTCGCCCCACGAGGCCGGCCATCACTACGCTTATCGCCGCGCACATGGCCATGGCTGAGCCAAATCTCGGGACTGTACTCACGGCCACATAGGCCATCGCCGCAAGGATCAGGGGGACCGTCCGAGCGATGCCGCCGCCTGATCGCGAGCCGAGCGACAGCCCGCAGGTATAGCAGACGATCCCCAGGAAAAGGTCCGCGAGGGCGAGCTTCATGTAACCCTGGTCGAGCGGAATGCTGCTGAGTGAGAAGCGGAGCGCGGCAACGATGTAAGGCACTCCCATCATGCCGATCACCGCGCCGATGCCGATCGTGAGCTTGGCGCCGAAGATCTGCGCACCGCTGGCGGGACGGTGAATTGAAAAGGCCCACATATCCGTCGCTCTTTCACGCGCGGTCTGCCAGTAGCCGACAGACGCCGCCGCGGGGCCGCCCAGCAATGCGACCCAGGTGAAATGCCGCGCGACGTCCAGATCGCCCACGGGCGAGCCTGCGATCCAGAAAAACATCACCGCGAACACGACACCGATCGAGGCGGCCTGTGGAATTACCTCCCGCGATTCCTTCCAGAGAAGGGCAGAGAAGGGCCGGTTCATAATCCACCTGCGCCGGCGAAATCCGATGGCAGCCCCTTCCACAATTGCGCTGAGAAACTGTTCGTGCTCATCTGGCACCTCCAGCGGCGCTCAGAGCCGCCGGCTCTATGGACTCTTGAACCTCTGTACCCCCACCCATGTGCGACATGACGGCCTCCTCGAACAAAGCCGGGATCTCTCTGACGGCAATCGCGCCCAGGCTTGCGATTGCTGCGCGGACGGCCGAGCCACTCGTCGCCGTCAGCATCAGCGTGTCCTCCACGCGCTTGCTCGTCAGGACCCCGGCGATCTCCGGTACTTTCGCCGGCATCGTTCCAGGCGCGAAGGTGAGTCGATATCGCGTTACGCCGGCCTTCACTTCCGCGGGCGACCCGGTGACCGAGAGACGATTGTAGTGGAGTACTCCGATGCAGTCGGCGTAGCGTTCCACGTCGTCCAGCTGATGCGACGACAGCATCACCGTCCGCCCCGACCCCTGCGCGCTGGCGATGGCGCGTTCGAGCACCGAACGACGCGCGACGGGATCCAGACCTGCGGCGGGGTCGTCGAGAATGAGCAGCTCCGGTTCCGAACCGAGTGTGATCGCCAATGAAACTCCGGCCCGTTCCCCACGCGACAGCTCTTTTGTGCGCGCGTCCGGCGCGACTTTGAAGTCGGACAGGATCGACTGGACCAGGCTCGCATTCCATTTCTCATGGAACTGCGACGCGAACCACACCTCCTGTTCAACGGTCATCCAGTCGTGAAGCGGATGCGTTTCCGACATGTATCCGACCCGCCCACGAAGAGCCGGCGTCAACGCGCTGCTGTCGTGGCCTAGCACCCTCGAGCTGCCGCTGGTCGGTTTCATGAAGCCGAGTAGCATGCGGATCGTCGTGGTCTTCCCCGAGCCGTTTCGACCGAGAAAGGCGAACACGGAGCCGGTGGGTATCCGCAGGTCGAGTGACTCCACGGCCACCTTCTGCCCGAACTTTTTCGTCAGCGCTGTCGCTTCGATCGCAAACCCGGAGTGGGGCATCGAGAGCCTCCTCTCGATCTGGGGGGGGGTGACGTCCCTACTCATCGGTCTTCTCTTTCACCTGGGCGACGATCTCCTCGCGTGAGTAGCCGAGGTTCAGGGCCGTGGAGATGAAGGCGTCGAGTAAGGGCTCGAGCCGGCGGCGTCGCTCGGACTTCGAGTATTGCTGTCGGCGGGGCAGCACGAAGTTGCCGCGCGTCCCGCGAGATTCAATGACCCTGTCGCGCGCGAGCTCAGTGTACGCGCGTACGACGGTATTTGGGTTGATGGAGAGCTCCTCCGCCAGGGCGCGCACACTGGGTAGTGCCTCGCCCGGCTCGAGCTCACCGGAGATGACGCCCGCGCGTACCTGATCGACGATCTGCTGATAGACGGCGATGGGGCTTCCCATGGAAACAATAATGGCAATTGGCATCTTGTACTACTATACTAGTACAAAAGAACAGCATTTTGTCAATGGTCTGTAACGTTTTGTTCTGCGTGTACACCAAACGCGCCTCGAGAACGGCTTGAGTAGTAGAGGGACACTCAACCGCATTCTCAACCGGAGCCAACGGAAATGTCGGACGTCAGCCTGTCGGAAGCCGATCAGGACACGCTACTCCTCGCGATTTATGAGCTGGCGCCGTCGTTCATTCGCGGAACGGTCCCGAAACAGGATGCGCCGGATGTCCTGCACGACATTTCCCTTGAGTGGCTGGTAAAGCTCCGCTCCAACAACTGGAGGACTACGCCGGAGAACCTGCAGGCGTTCGTTCGGAAGCTCGTGAGCGACCACCTGGTCGATCGGCGCCGCAAGCGCATCAGGCGGAAAGACCACGATGGCGAGCACCTTCGTGCTCGATCCGTCACGATGCCGGTCTGGGTGTGCCCCGATCGCTCAGATGACGAGGACGCGAACGCCAAGCTCCGGCAGCAGCTGCTCGGGAAGCTCTCGGAGCAATGCCGCCAGACGCACCGGCTGATCAGGGAGGAAGGACTGACCTATAGTCAGGCGGCGGCGCTCCTCGGAGTATCCGTGCACACCGCGCATACGTATATGGCTCGCGCGCACAGAATCCTCCGCGCCGAGCTGGTGCGCCTTGGGATCTCCGTAGCCAACTCGCACGCCGGGGGCCGTCCTCGGACGCTTACTCGCCGGTGGAAACGCGCCGCGAACACGCACCAGCGATCCGCGGTGCACCACCAGCCAGACGCCGACCCGCACCGTCGACACGGGCACGTGCACGGTGTGCCCGCCAGCCTGCACCCCTAAACCGGTCGCTTACACCCAAGGGATGGCGCCGGCGCACCACTCATCGGGTTCGCGGCACTCGCGCGATCGACATCGCGCACCTCCGCGACTGACCGCGGCGGCACCCCAACGCCGACGTGCGTCGACGGGCCGCGCACTTGTACCAGCGAGCCTGTAACTCGCAGCACGCGCGGCCGTCGCTCGCATCATCGCGCCTCTAACTCGCACCACGCGCGACCGTCGCTCGCATCATCGCGCCTGTTACTCGCACCACGCGCGACCGTTGCTTGCATCATCGCGCCGAATCGGCCGCACTCCCGATACGAACACCCCGACCACTGAAGCGCTGACCTGCTTCTACTCACGCGTTGCGAGCACTAGCACGATAACGACCGGCCCCGTCGCCCCGGGAAGTCGCACCAATCGACCGCTGATTTGAACCGCTTCGCCGGAGAGGCGCCTCAGCGCGCAGCGCCCACGCGCATCAGCCAGCCGCGGAGGCACGCCGCCATGCCGCCCGTTTGCACCGGCCCGTCGGCCACTTGCACCGAAATCGGTCGGTATCCGACCGCCTTTCTGAGATCAACAGCCGACGCGTTTTCTCGCGCGCGCGTTCGGTCACCTCACTTAGCGCGTTTCACAGGAGGCAGTATGAAGACCACGCAGGGCAGTATGCTCCACTCACTCCGCGCCGCACGAACCTTCCTCGATGACAACGCCGAAGTCCTCGGCGACATCAGGACCACCGGCGCACGCAAGGACCTCGATGTGCTCATCGCGGATCTCGACGGCCATGCGGCAACCCAGACCGGGAGTTTGCTCGACGCCAAGGGTTCCACCCAGCGTCAGCGCGCACTCCGTCAAGCGCTCCTCCGCGATCACATAGCACCCATCGTGAAGATCGCGGCCGCAAAGAAGCTCACGGTGGCGCCAGGGCTCACGCCGCTGCGGATGCCGCGCGGCCGGCCCACGGCCGAACGCCTTGCGGTGCTGGCCCACGGCATGGGAGAGACCGCGAATAAGTACGCGGCCATCTTCACGTCGACGGCGTTGCCGGCCGACTTCGTGGCGCGGCTGGACAACGCGGCGGACGCCATGATCGCTGCCGTTGACGACCGCACGCAGAGTCACGGCCTTCGCAAGCGGTCGACCACCGGCCTGCAGCTGAAACTCAGTCAGGGGCGACAGATCGTCGCGGTGCTCGACGCGCTCGTCAAGAGCGCGCTCAAGGACGATCCGGTCCGTCTCGCCGAATGGAACGTTGTGAAGCGAGTCCGCGTGATTCCGACGCGACCGGCCTTGCCGGTCGCTCCGACAGGCGCAAGCGCCGAACCCAGCAACCCACCAACCCACTAACCCTCCAACCCACTTTCTATATGAAGCACAAACCGAACGTCTGGGTCTACCCCGCCGGCGGTCGTTTCGCCGTGAGGGAAGAGGGCAGGGCCGGGAGCATCATCAAGGGCGTCACGCAACGCGAGGCAGTCGCCTTCGCTAGAACGCTCGCCAAGTCGAATCGCAGTGAGCTGATTGTGCAGAAGCGTAATGGTCGCATCCGCATCAAGGACAGCCACGGCTTCGACAAGTTCCCGCCGAGGGGATGATGAAGCTCCTCATCCTGCCTTATGCGGTGTGGATGGGATTGCTCTCACTGGCCGCGCCCGGAGGGGCGGCCAGTGACATCCCACGGATCATCGCTACCGCCGGCGTACTCGGAAGCCTCACCGTTCTCGTTTACCGGCTCGGCGTCTGGCGCCAGGAGATGGAGAACACCAAGTCGAACGTCGGTGCCGAGGTCCGGAGCTACCGCGTGGAGTCAGCGGCGAACTTTGCCCGGATCGAGCGGCAGCTCGAAGCGCTCGATCACATGATCACCGATTACATGGAGTTCAAGCACAAGGCGTCGCGACGCCTCAAACGACTGGAGAAGAAAAACCCATGAACATCCTCAAGATCCTGCTCCCCTTCCTATATAGGGTGGCCAAGTCCGTCGGGACGACGGTCATCACACCAGTACTCGAGAAGAGCGCTGTGAAAACGCTGGCGATGGATTCACCGATCATCCTCTCCATGAGCCGCCTCATCGCCGTCGGCTTCGCCGGAGTCATGCTGAAGCACTTCTGGCACGGCGGCATCAACGGCTGGCCTGATGCAACCCTCGGCATTGCAACGGTGCTCGCTTTGCCGGTGATGAATGCAATTCAGCGGGCGAATCCGGATGAAGTGGTGGCACTCACGCGGGTGTTGCTTGCGCGAATCGGCACGCCGGAGCCGTCGAAGTTCGACGATCACCGGTCGGACTAATGATCATTCCGGGGCTCGAAGTACACGAGCGCCGGCACTCCCGGATCCTTCAGCAACCGCTCGCCGCTCCACGCGGCGGCATCATGCTGCACTACGACGATTCGTCTCGCGACGATTGGGCGGTCGAGTGGTTCTCGGATCCGCGTTGCACGAACGGTTACACCTGGTTGGTGCTCGACGACGGACGCGTCGTCGAGCTGGCCGACCCGGCGTACCGGACGCCGCACGCCGGTGCCTGCAGGACGCCGAAGGCGAACTCCGTCTTCTATGGAATAGCCGCAGCGACCGACGGGCTCACTCTCGCTACGGATGCACAGCAAGCGTCAATCGCGAGGATTTGTGCCGCCGTGATAGCGTTTCATCGATGGCCGCCTGAATCGACTGATTACCCAATCACTGGGCACGATGAGGAAGCAATCTGGACGCCGGAGTCCTCCGCTGATCGGGGACGGTGGGGCAAGTTGGGCCGAAAAATAGATCCGACCGGAAGCCGCTCCGACGGTCGCCCCATCATCAACCTGCAAGTTGTACGTTCTTGCGTTCGCGCGTTGTGGCAAGGTCGACACGAATCCACGGCATTACGGTCACTAAGCGACGCATGCATACCTCCGGGTAAAGCCGTTCCGGATGACCACGATGGCAACCTCCGAGTTCCGATCGATTACAGGCAGTGAATGAGATCACAAGCGGATCGAGCGACAATGAGCAAGGCAGGCGCACCAAAGAAGTGACCAGGCGGTCAGACAGAAGCCCAGAAGGCTGCACGTCACCAGGCACCTGAGACGGCGCCGGGCAAACTGGATGTATCGCGTTTGTCATCTTGAGACGTTGACGACGGAGATCGCGAATCTCCCGCGGCGGCGTGGTGATGGCGTTTGGAAAGAATCGAATTCACAGCTTCCCATGTCTCAGACGAGACCAACGCTGGTGCGTCCGAAAAAATCCACTCGTCGGGCGGCTTAAGTGACCAATGCTTTCCGGTGCCTGCTGAGACGGTATAGTTGGATCGCCGCTGGCCCTTCGCCAGCGGATCCTCCAGAAGACGTCGTATAGTGGTATCAGAAAATCTCTGGCCGCTCCGTGTGCGATAGCCCTCGTTGGTCAGAATTCTAGCGACGGTCTTTAAGCGCCTATGCTCCAGGAACAACTGAAAAATTCTTCTCCTAACTGGGGCTTCGTTCTCGTCAAGAGCCAGACGGTTGCCATCGCGGCGGTATCCGAAGGGAGTCGCCCCGCCAAGTGACTTGCCCATTTTGGCCCGAACGGCGGCGGACTTCTTCACCGGACTGATGATTTCTTCGCGGTGCCACCGGGCGAGCGCCGCGGTGATCGCATAAAGACATCGCCCGGCGGGAATTGACGTATCGATCAACTCGTCGAGACTGATTAGGTCGGCGTCGTTCTGCTGAAAGTAATTGGCGACATCCACGAGCTGGCGAGTGTTTGCGGCGAGAAGCTCGAGGTTCGACAGGATCAGCCCCGAAATCGTCCCCGCCTTGATATCACCCAACATCGCCTGAGTTTCGGAACGTGCGGTAAGGGCTTCCGCGGGCACACTCGATAGGTCATACACCCGAGCAACCTTCCAGCCCTTCGAGGCGGCGTACATCTGTGCGCGTCGAAGATCATCCTGCGGGCTCTCTCGGGGAAGTTGCTTCGCAGTTGAATTGCGAATCCAGACTCCGACCAGTTTGACTTGCCCTATCGCCGGCAATTCAGCGCGGTGAGTCATTGAACCTCCTGCGTTCGGCGGAGTAACCACGTCTGCAAATTCGCAACGATACTGCGACAGGAGCTGGGAAGGGCCAAGCCGAGCGCGCGTCTCTCCCGCTAAGTCGCCCGCGCCAAGCAGCGAGCCGACTCGCTGATCGGGATGCAGCCGTCCGGAAAAGCACTGCGTACCTCAGTGATCGCTGGTTCCGCCGCTCACGATCATGGTCACGGGTCACGGCGAATCCTAGCCCTGTTCTCCGATAGCGCCGGCATCGGCTGACGCACAACGAGTAATACCCGATACAGCCATTAGCAAATGATAAGACGCCCCCCCCGTGGGGTGTTAGGCAGCCGTCTTAGCAACGCAACGACTAGTTGCGTTGCGACAAGAGTCACAGCGTCAAAGTCACGCTCATAAGAATAGCATAAGAAAGGCCATTGCGCATTCGGGAGCCTGCCGTAATGTCAAGCTCTTGCCTACGTGAGATGTCGGCTGCTCGACGCCGGGGTGCCTACAAGTGGGCGAGGCCGCGAAGTTCCTTCGTACGCGGCTTACCCGTTTCGTGTGAGGTGAAGCCATGCGTCATGCCGTCCAACTCTTGTGGAAGGCGCTCGAGATGTCGGTCATTGGGCTCAGCGCACTAGTGCTAATTGGCGCCGGCGTCGTGGTCGTGAAGAGCCGCATCGCGCCGACGAGAAGCGAGGCTGCCGAATCTCCGGAATTCCAGCGCGCCGTCGAGGATGTAGAAGCTCTTCATTCGTTCGGTCACGCGACCGGCCCAGCCGTAGCGAACCATACAGTCGTCGTGTTTTCAGACTTCGAATGCCCGGCGTGTCGGGCGTTCTCATTCGTCATCGATACGCTGCGCGAGCGTTACCCTGATCTCAGGGTCATTGAAAGGCACTGGCCGCTTACGTCTCTGCATCCGTTTGCTTTCAAAGCGGCCCTTGCCGCAGAATGCGCGACTGACGTGGGCGCGTACAAGGAAGTACGCCGAGCGCTCTTCGCCAGGCCCGCTTTGATCGAAGCGGAGGAGTGGGGCCTTCTTGGGCGCGTAGCCGCCGTCAACGACACCGCCAGGTTCGCGAGCTGCGTACGATCTGAGCGGCTAAAAGCAAATGTCCAGCGAGATGCTGACTTCGCCGCAAAGCATGGCTTTCTCGGCACCCCGACCGTCCTTCTAGACGGCCGCCGGTTTAGCGAAACACCAACCCTCTCAGACGTTGAGCAGGAAATTGCAATCGGCCGTGGAAGCCATCGGTAGTGCGTGGCATGCAGTAGAAGACCACCCATCCAAGGAGAAGCGCAATGCAAACCACCCGTAGACGCCTAGCCGCAGTTCTCCCGCTCGTGACCGTGCTGACTCTCGCGGGAGTCGCCGCGACCACCCCATTTCCTCCGGATGATCTCCTCATCGCCTACAACGCGGCGCGGGAGTGGGTCGACTCAAATCGGTATGATTTGCCGAAGACCCTCGAATCCATTTCAAAATTGCCAATGGAACACCGTAAGGCGGTCGTAGCAGCACTTACGGTTGCTGAGCGCGAATCAGTATGGCGCGAGCATCTCGAGTCCTTCGTAAAGCCGAATGGAGAACGCACGGCGACGCAGCGTCGCATCGTGGCTTCCCTTGGCGACACGTTGACCTCCGCGGAGATAGCATTTGTCAAGGCGACGCTCGATAGCCTGCACGCGGGATTCAGTGGAGACACGGCAAAGTTCGGCTTAGCCACGTGTGCCAGGATGAAGCAGCTATTTCCGCGAGCACTCGGCGCAAAAATATTCAGGCAGATTGGGCCGGCCACGGCGGCATCCGCTGTGAACGAAGCGGGCCTCGTGAGTGGATTCGCTCAAACCATGCGCACGGCGGCGGTCAAGCTCGGTCTCCGCAGAGGCTGGCCACCGTCTTGTACCTGCGCTCTCGGGTCCCTGTGTGACTGCCCCGATAAACAGACGTGCGTTTACTCAGATTGCTTCCCGCACGGTGGTTGCGGCTGCTTCGGTTTCTTCCAATGCGAGGGGCGTTCGTGCTTCGCGGAATCCTAAGAGAGTCAATCACCGATTCGGAGTTAAAGCAGCATTCAACCGCTCGCCCTAGGAGGGACAGTCATGCAAGGCATCCGTCGAAAGTTGGCAGTAACGCTGCCGCTCGTGGCAATAGTCGCCCTTGTCGGAATCGCGGCTACTAGCCCGTTCCCGCCTGATGCAGTCGATAGCGCAAAGGCGTGGGTCAACGACAATAGGTCTCATCTTCCTAAGACGCTGGAAGCCATCTCAGAATTGCCAATCCAGCACAGAAAGGCTGTGTTAGCGGCTCTGACGGCGACCGAGCGGGAAGCAGTGTGGCGGAAGCATCTGGAGTCTTTTGTGAAACCAACGGCGGAGCTGACGATGATTCAGCGCCGAACGCTTGCTACGCTCGGGGACACGCTATCGCCTTCCGAAGTTGCCTTTGTGAAAGCTGTTCTTGACACGCTACATAGCGGATTTAGCGGCGACAGCGTCGCTTTTAAGAAATTTGGCAAGGAGATCTGCGCTGTAGCGAAGAAGGCGTTGCGGCAGACGCCAGGTATGAGAATATTGACACAGGTTGGCCCTGTCACGGCGCCGCCGGTGGCATTCAATCAGGCGGGCATCATCACGGGGCTTACGGGCGCGATCCGGACGGGCGCGATTAAGCTTGGCCTGCGTCGGCCAATTGAAAACTGCAGCTGCAACGTAGATTCCTATTGCAGCTGCCCGCTCGGTGAGTGGTGTGCGTATTCCGATTGCCGACAACAGCAGGGATGGTGCGGTTGCTTTGGATGCTGTGAGTGCAACGGACGCGCGTGTCTCGCGATCGAGTCGCTAGCAGAGCCCAAGAAATAAACGCTATGAAGTTGTAGGACGCGGTATCCAGTTAATGGCACGCACGCTGGATTGCCGGTGTCGCTTGCCATTAACTGCACCGCAGGTGATTCCAGTGAAGGCTTGATAAGCCCGGTGTCCATTGCCTCTTCGAAATGTGCTGGACGACGTAGCGTCAGACGGACGCTTCGCGGTTCGAGTCCTTCTCAAGAACTGGGTTTCGCTTTCGACCGCCATAGCGACTTTGGCGATCGGTATGGCCCTGGTGAGCACAATGTTCGCGATATATCGGGCGGCATTTAGAGCAGCCCCTTTCGCGAACGCCGAGCATCTGCATGCTATAACGGAAGTCAAAGACCGCGCCTCAGCTGGCTTCAGTGTGGTTTCGCGCGTCACCGTAGAGGCAATTCGACACGGCGCGCGATCATTTGCTACGGTCGCGGCGTCACGCAATCATCGCGAGGTTGTCCAAGTGGCCGGCAATGCATTGCCGGTCGGCGTTACAGAGGTCGACACCGCGATCTTCAGATTGCTTGGCGCGCGCCCGCTCATTGGCCGGCTTCCCTCTCAGCAGGAAATCGTCCAACGAGCCCCCGTCGCCGTAATAAGCGAGCGGTTGGCGTCGATCCTCGCGCCGAATGCGAACCTCATCGGCTTCGTGATGAGGCTTCGGAGCGGGAGCTACGAGGTGATAGGGATCATGCCGCGCGGCTTTAGCTTCCCCGAACGAAGCGATGCGTGGATCCCACTCGATGAAAGTGCTGCTAGTACTTCCTACGGCGATTCTGAGAGCCTATCCGTCATCGGCGAATTACGCGATGGCGTCCAGGTGGACGTTGTAAAGCAGGAGTTGCGGTCTCTCGTTAAGCAGCTGCGAGAAACGGACTCCCGGTATTATCGTGGCATGGAGCTCGTCCTGCGCGACGAAGCCATCGATCGACGCACTCTGAGTTGGAAGCCTGTATTGGATCTCTTTCTCGCCTTAGCCGCGTGCGTCATGCTTGTCAGTTGTGTGAACGTCGGCAATCTGCTCGTGATGCGCTCGACCGAGCGCCGCTCAGAGTTCGCACTACGAATGGTACTTGGGGCGACTCGATTACGCGTTGTTCGCCAAATCGCCGTCGAAAGCGCGATCATCAGCGCGATCGCCGCCATCGGCGGGGCAGTGCTCACTGTTTGGTTTCTCGAGCTCGCCGATCGCGTGCTTCCATTGGCAAGTATGCCCGGCTGGTTCCAGCTCACGGCCGATATACGCGTTTTCGCACTCCTCAGTGCGACCGCCGTTGTCGCCATCGGCATCACCAGCAGCAGCGCTAGTCGTCCGGTACGACAGCTTGACCTCAGTGACGAGTTAAAGGGAGGCACTCAAACTGCGACGGCCCGAGGCGTCTCGCGCACTGGGGAGCGCGCGGTGCTACTCCAGGTTGCGTTGTGCACATCAGTATCAGTTGTCGCGTTCATTCTTATCGGCGCCTACCAACGAGTTGCACAGATGCCCTTAGGTTATGACCGCGGTCGCTTACTGCGTGCGTATGTTGACCTTGACCCGCACCAATATCGTGATAGCATTGCGTGGCAATCCGCTAATCGAGCTGTCAGTGCACGCTTGATGGCCAATCCGCTTATCGAAAGCGAGGCCCGCGAGTCGGCCTTTTCGGGCTTTTCAGACTTGGCCTACAAGAGAGGTCTTTTTGCGGAAGTGTTTCGGCTCGACGATCCCTCCCATTCTGTCAGCGGAGACCTGCATCCCGCACTGCGAATGTATGCGGTGTCGGATCAGTATTTTCGCACGCTCGGGATTTCACTTCTCGCCGGGCGCGGTTTTGGTCCATCCGATACGTTGGGAAGTCCAAAGGTAGCGATTGTCAGTCATCGACTCGCGAAGGCTCTGTACGGAGATGATTCCCCCATTGGTCGTTCGATGCGTGTCGGGAATCAGGGCCCCGTCGTGAGTGTGATTGGAGTCGTCAGTGACACCCGTGTTGCTGGGACGGCCACTCTGGCAGTAGCCCAGCTGGGAACTCCAATAGCCTATTTCAGTGATCGACAGGTCCTCGGCGGAATACCGCAGCATTGGATCCGTGTGCGCGGCACTCTTGGTGATGCGGCCGCCGCAGCAATCCCCGAAATCCGAGCCGCTGTGCCGGGTCTAAACTCCGTCGCCGTGCAGCCAGCCGCGGAGTCCGAAGGAGCTCTCGTGCTTCGGGTTGTCGCGGGCGTCTTGAGCGTCACAAGCGGCATCGGGTTGTTGATCACGGTTCTTGGCATTTACGCCGTTGCGCAATACGCAGTGGTACAACGCCTTCGTACATTCGGGATTCAACTCGCGTTGGGCGCATCGCCCAATAGGGTCTATATCGCTACGATGAAGCGGGGGTTGAGAGTGATTGCCGGTGGCCTGTTCTTAGGCCTTGTCGGTGGTGCGCTGCTGGAAGTCGCAATACGTCCCGAAGCCTGGGGGATGGCGCGGCATTCTCCTATGCTCTACGTGGGGGTGGCAGGGCTATTCCTCGTTGTGGGAGTAATCGCCGGCCATCGAGCAGCGCTGATAAGCTCGCAGATTGAGCCGGCCAGCGCGTTGCGAGTCTAGCGGCGCCAAGGGCACATGTTGTGTTTGTGAGCGCCGGAGCGCGCTGAAGCGCCCGAAATCAACTGATCCCGATCTGCGCGTTCATGTGCCGGAATGCGGTGGCCAGAGCAGGCTGGCCACCGCTCCTGGGTCTAATGCTTTGTGCTCGCTTCATAGCACGTGGAACCATCGCAGTCAAACATCCAAAAGCAGCCGCACCCCGGATGCATGTAGCAGTTCTCGTAAACGCAATAGGTATCATCCGGGCAACTACAGATTGAATTGATGTTACAGGCACAGTCCGGAAGAATCGGCTTCCGAAGCCCGAACTTAATCGTGATCTCACGAATGCCCGCCGCGAAACCTGCGACAAGGCTGGCGTTCGCCGGGCGTGTCAGGGCGGGAGCCGACGGTCCAAGCGTCGCAAAGATCTTCACAGCGACCGTTCTTGAGAACAAGGCCTTCGAAGCCGTGCACACGCGCGTAGCGAATGCTTTGCGGCCCGAGGTGTCTGCAGCGGCGCCGAGGCCCGAATGCAAGCTGTCGAGGATTTGGCGAATGAAAGCCGCCTGGGCCGGCGTTAATTCACCGGCGCCTTCCTTGATGTGCCGCTGAGTTGGCGTGAGTTGGGCGGCAGGCTTGATGAAAGATTCGAGATGACTGCGCCACAATAGTTCGCGCCGTTCAATTGAAACTGCGGGAAGCGTCAGGACTGCCTTTCGATATCCGAGCGGAAGGGTTGATATCTGCTCAAGCGACGCAGGCAGGCTGTCGCGATGTGCATCCGCCCAAACCCGCCCCTGCCTGAACTCCGTAGCGACGGTGTTGGAAGGAAATGGGCTAGTCGCCGCGGTAACGATCAATGTCAGCATTGCCGCGGTCGGAAGAGCTACGAGAAACGTTCTGCGAGTCCGCTGCATGGGAGCCTCCGTTCACAATCTGGTGGTTGAAACCGCATCTCAGAGTGCGATCGATCGAGCGAAACCGCGTCGCCTCGCTCGATGCCGTGAGAAAGGGGAAGTCGACTGGCCTAATTCGCTGCAAAACAGGTCTTGCCATCGCATTCGAACACGTACATGCACCCACACCCCGCCCAGCTTGGTTTGCAATCGCTGTAGACGCACGTCCCTCCAATGCAGTCGCACAGTGAGTTGACGCTGCAAACGCAGTCTTCCTGGAGCGGGTGCCGAAGGCCAAGCACGACCGTTGCGCCGCGTATGGCATCCGTGGCGCTGTTTATTAGGCTCGCTTTGGCAACCGGCGTGCGCATCGGCGCAGCCACGCCGATTGTCGCCGTGATGCGGAACGCAACGGGCTTCGAGAAGAGCGTCTGCGCTTTCTTACACACCGCAGCGGCGTAAGCCTTCTTTGCTTCCGTCGTAGTGCCCTCACCGATGCCGCCATGTAGGCTAGCGAGCGTTTCCTGGATGAAGGCGACTTGCGTCTCATTCAGCGTGATTCCGAGCGAGTCACGGATATTCTGCTGTGTGGCCGAAAGTTCAGCACGAGGCTTCACGAAGCTCTCGAGGTGCGCGCGCCAGATGGCCTCCCGTTCACTATCAGCGAGGTTTATGACGATGGCTTTGCGGTAAGCAACTGGCAGCGCAGCAATCGCGTCCAGCGTCTTAGGAAGGCGGTCAATGTGCGCTGCCACCCACTGTCGTGCTCCATTTTGCTCGGCAGCGGCTCGTGCGTTGGGGAATGGACTAGTTGCGGCCATACCGACGAGTGCAAAGATCGCGAGAGCCGGGACGATGCGTGCTATTCGTCTTTGTCTGCGCTGCATACTGACCTCCAATAAGAGAGTGAGTACTGGTCGTCATCATCGACGAGTAAGACTCCTCTGCATGCAGCCGAATGGTTCTCAACGCAAGAGCACTTGTTATCGTCTTATGGGCGAGGGGCAACGCAATGGACGATGCGTTGCGATAACAGATCGTCCGCCGATAAGAGAAGGGCGCTTAGTCGCATTACCGTCCTACGACTGAACGAACAGCCCGCGTCTTGCTTACGGTGCGGGAAATACGAGTCTCCCGCTTCCGGGCGTGATCGGTGGTGGATCACAAAGAACGAGTCCGATCAGATCTCGTCTGATCGGACTCTTCGTTTGGTCTGCTTGACCCGATGTGGTTTAGGTGCGACGAGTCTTCGTTACTGGGTCATCGGCGCCGCAAGGACTGCCCGGACTTCGTTGAGACACGACTCGCAAATGACTGCCCTTCCAATCATGAAAAATGGGCGATGAACCTTATCACCATTCGAAACGATGCAGTGACGGTCCTTGTCCTGATTAAACAGCGGGAAGACAGGCCCAGTCACACAACGCTCGCAGATATACAGGTTCGGTCCTGTAGAGAGCAACCGGTTGTTGTCGGAACGCGCTCGTCCGCACCCGGCACAGAGCATTTCTCGCTGAAACCACTTGGCGAGTGCAAGTAGTGTCGAGTTTGGCATCTTCCGCAGCCTTATCTATCCGGTCCTTAGATATAGTGCCGACGTCATGGGACAGGTAGCTATCCGTAAGCGATTCGAACTCAAATTGGTTTCGGTCGAAGTCCCAGTACTCCAGCCGCTGAGGCGTGGCCCCCATGCGGTAGCCGCCGAGGTGGCGAGCACCGGTGAGTCGCCACCGGTAGAATGGCAACGCAACTCTGTTGAAGCCGAGCGCCGACGAGCATGAACTGCCAGTGGATTCTCGGTGAACTTCTCGGCGTAGACGGCCGCGGCACGCTGAACGGTCGTGAGGTGCCACTTCGAGCGCCCGAGCGAGTGGACTGCGTGAGCGCCCTGCTGCTGTCGGCTCAAGCTGTCGAATCGACGCCGGCGCTGTCTTGCGTCACCGGATTGACGCGGCTAGTCCGCTCGCAGTGCCGCAACGGGGTCAAGGGCGGCCGCGCGGCGGGCGGGGAGGTAGCACGCGCCAGTAGCGAATCCAGCGAACGCCATCGCAACGAAAAGGGAGGTCGCGACATGATCACCGAAACCGCCACCCACAAAGGTCGTCAGCAGGCGGCCGACCGCGACGCACACGATGAGCCCTATTAACACTCCAGCGCCAATCACTTTGAGCCCATCACTCATTAAGTCGCGGATGATCACTGCCTTCGGCGCGCCAAGCGCGACGCGAATGCCGATCTCGCGCGTCCGTTGCTCGACCGCGAACCCGACAACCCCGTAGATACCCATAAGGGCTAGACCTAGCCCCGCAATCGCGAACGTGCCGAACACCATCGAAAGGGTCTGCTGGAGCACCCCGCCCTGCCTTTCCTCCTCGTTGAGCGAGCGAACTTCAATAAATACGGAGCGACCTAACTGCTTCAGTCCATAGTTGAATGCGTCGCGGACGTTCGCTAGGGGCAGGGTCGAATGAACCAAGAAGTATGCGTGGCCGGGAGAAGCGAGTGCCTGGTTTAGGCTGACATATGCCTGCGGGGTCGGCGCAAGTCCGCTTAATGACGTTCGCGATGGAGCAAGGCGATCATTCACCATACCTATTACGAAAACGTGGTCTCCAAGAGGTGTCCGAACATACCGACCGATGACATCTTCACGTCCCCAAACAGCCTTGGCAAAGCTTCGGCTAACGATCATGGTAGGATTGCCATTGGCCGCCGACGAGTCGAAGGAGCGACCAGAGACGATCGACATGCCCATGACCCGGAAGTAGTTTGGCGAGACCGCCATGGGCCAGGTACCCAACTCCCGCGTGAGATGTCGACCAGTTTCCGGGACAATCGGACCTGTTCGTTCGGCTCCCGGCACGAACCAGCTGGATTCGATTGCGACGTCGGCGCTTGTTATTGCCGCAACACGACGCTCGAGTGCGCGCACATAATCCGTGTACGCCGAAGAAAGCGAGTCTGCCGGTTGCGAGCTTAGCAAGACACGGTATCGGTCATCAGCAACATATCCACGACTAACGGATGAAAGCGCATGGAACGAGCGCAGCATCATCGCCGCCGCGACGAACAGACTCAGCGACAGTCCTAACTCTAGTACCACAGGCAGGTGAAGCCTTCGGGAAGGGTCGGCCCCGCTTGTGCCTGCATCCGCTGATGCTCGCAGCGCAGCTGCTAAGTCGATCCCACTGGCAACGCGAGCGGGCCAAAGGCCGAAGACGAACACCGTTAACAACGACAGAAGGGCGGCAAACAATGCCACGTTCGAGTCGATCCCAAACTCTAACCATCCGGGACGTTCTGTGGCGGCCGCGCTGGGAAGAAGGTACAGCATAAGCCGGCCCCCCCAGATAGACAGCAGGGTTCCTGTAGCTCCGGCAGTACCGGCGAGCATAAGAGATTCCAAGAGTTGTGGCCGCATTAATTGCCAACGTGATGCTCCGAGGGCGGCACGGATTACGGTTTGGCCCCGACGTCGCGCGCCTCGCACGAGCATGAGTGATGCGACGTTCGTGCAAGCGACAAGCAACACGCAGACCGCGCCGCCGATAAAGAGCGTTGTCAGGGTCGCTACACCGCGCCTCCTGCGCAAACGATCGACCATATCTGGCGTGATATTGAAGCGTCCAATGCGACGATAGCTGTAGCGAGAGGAATCGACCTGGCGAAGTCTCGACATGACAAGAGCAGCTTCCCGCGCTACCTCATCGATTGAGTGGCCGGGCCGAAGCACACCAATGGCCTGGTAGCCGCGGTCCACCTCATCTCCAACGGCGGCAGAGATTGGATACCAAGCACGCGCAATGTTGGGGAATGTGAACCATGCTGGCATAACCCCGACTATCGTCCGTGAGATGCCGTCGATTGTTAATTCCTGTCCGACTATGTCCTCACGCGCACCAAAGCGCGTGCGCCAGAGAGCTTCACCAATAACCAGCACTGGATCGTTACGCGCAATCTCGGCGTTCTGTAGTACACGGCCGCGGATGGGCTGGACGTCTAGCACGCTGAACAGCGCGGTATCGACCGCAGACACCGGGATCCACTGCGCATCGTCGCCTGCTTCCGATAAGGTTCCGCCGCCTTGACGGTACACAGCGATTCGTGAGAGCGCCTGCGTAGTGTGCTGGAGATTCTCGAGCGGCTGCAGGGCGATGTCGGACTGAGCGAGCGAAACTGTCCGCTCTGCGTGCGGATAGGGCAGTGCTCGAAAGAACAGGGTATTGATCAGACCGAAGAAGGTGGTGACAAGCGCCATAGCCGTCGCCAACGTCGCGACGATTACTGCCGACGTTAGGGGCGTTCGCCGAAATGAACGAAGCGCATAGCGAAAGTCGTTTCGCAGAGTAGCCACGGAAAAACGTATAGGCGACACGAACCGCGAATGCAATCACAGCTCGTCGGCCGGCATAACGCCATTGCTTCGAGATCCATATACCCTTCCGGGCATCGCTGGGCGACGGTTCGCGCCATACGTATCCGAGCCAAGCGCTTCAAGCCAACTACTTGCCGGCTAAAAGGCGCTACTCGTAAGGGGCAGCGCCTTGAGGACTTAGGGCCGAGCTGGCCACTCGGCCTGCCGGCAGGGACGGTTACAAGCAGGTCTAACCGACATTCGCAAGAATATCCTCTTGTGCCGTAGAAGATTTTGCGTATCAATCTGCCCGCCGACGCAGGCACCGTCCAAGCCGTTTGCGATCCCGCCTTTCACTCTAGGCCGTATCCTGTCGTCGCCTTCAAGATCAGCACGCGTGGTTCAGATCCTATGCGTAGCGGCGCTCTGCGTAGGAGCCGCCGCAGTCGGACGCCGATACTCGCCGACTGTCGCTTCAAAGGTAGAAGCTGCGCGTCGAGATTACGGAAGACGCAAAGTGATTCGCACCGAATGGGAATCGCTCGTTAGCCGTGGCTCTCTTTATGGCAAACGAAATGCGCCCACAGTCGTGGTAGAATTTGGCGACTACAGCTGTGGCTTTTGTCGCGATGCGCAGCGGGTGCTCGACTCTCTTGTCAACCGCGACTCTATCGCAGTTGTATTTCACTATCTGAGACGCGAAGGATCAGATAGCTCAGCGATTGCCGCGGCCGAGGCGTCGATCTGCGCGGCGAAGCAGGACCGTTTTGTTGCGATGCACCAATTCCTCTTCAGCTCGGCCGACTGGCGCGGCAAACCAGGGCTTGATTGGGCGGTTATTGCCAACCGCGTGGGTGTGTCCGATACGCTGGGCTTTCGCCGATGCTTATCCGATGCTTCGACCTTGGCCAAGATAGCCGCTGACTCAGTAATCGCTCGCAAGCTTGGCATCACGGCCATTCCTGCGCTGTTCGTAAAAGAGCGCGCCTGGGAAGGCAATGCTGACCTGCGAGCAAAATTAGCAGACCCGAGGAGGTGAAAGTGGCAACCTGCTAGTGCGCGGGAAAGGGTATTCCGGACCACAGGAACCCGAAAGTCATTTCTCGAACATGGAGGGTAGCGTTATGCGCATGATGAAATGGGTGGTTGTGTTACCAAGCGCGTCGCTGATTCTTGGGGGCGCCAAGGGCTTCTCAGACCCCAAAAAGCCGGCGTGTCAAGTCGCTAAGGAATGGGTGACGGCTCATGCAGATAGGCTTCCGGCGACGTACGATGAATTCTCCGAACTGTCTCCAATCCTCCAGCGTAACGTGTATCCCGCGTTGACGGATGCTCAGCGGACAGGCCTGTGGCGCGCGAAGCTGACGCGAATACAGAATCGGCCGGGCCTTTCTGCGGAACAGGAAGCAGTTATCGAGTTTGCCCTCTCCCGCCTTGGGGTCCAGGTGGACGGGAACCTGGGTACTGGTGCACTTGCGGGCGGTCAAGCGTGGGCGCGGGCCCGCAACGCGTTCGGAGACTCACTCGCGGTCGACTTTTTTGCGAATTTGACTCCTCAGTCGGTGCGCGTGGCAAGCGCGGCGGCTGTGGGGCGCGTTCCTGATAACCCCTGTAACTGTGACAGTATTTGGTTCGATATGTGTCCCAGTCCGACGCCCATGGGCCCTACTAATGAGTCATGCGGTGGCTGGTATGTATGCGCCCCCACCAAAGGCTGCGGTTTCTGGGGTGGGAGTACCTGCACGGGCACTTGCGGGATAGGCTGAACAGAGAGGAGTTGGCGTGCGAACGTCACAAGCGCTCCGCGCGGTGCGGAGCGCTTGTCTTTATCGTTGACTAACCAAGGTGGCTCTGTATGCCAAGAGTAAGTGCTTCCTGGCGCAGTTGTTTCTTTCGTTGCGGCTTGATGGCGCTGTCGTCGGCGCCGCTCTCAGCACAGAGCCGGTGGGTGGTTGACCAAACACCTCTCCTAGACATTCGCGATTTGTCTGCGAGCAACACAGTACAATTTCAGTTCGCGGTGGGTGGTACACGATTGTCGAATGGATCTATCCTCGTCTCGGATCAGCGGGCGGGCCTCGTGCGATTGTTCGACCGTGACGGGAAGGCAGTGCGAACCGTGGGGGGTTTCGGCAAGGGACCGGGTAAATTCACAGGCGGGTTGATGCCAGCGGCTCGCTGCGGTCAAGACACGCTTGTGGTCTATGACAAAACCGGATTTCGCGCGACCATAGTGGGCCCGACCGGAGTGATCATCCGACAAATTAGCTTCGCGAGAGATTCGACGAAAAGTCCGGCATTTAACGAGAAGGGCACGCCGTTTTACGATGTAAAGTGCGCCCAGTCAGGTGCATTTGTGTTCTTTAGCATCGCTCGTGTAGATAAGACGCCGCCGAATCGCCTCAGTTTCTACATGAACCTCAATATTCGGGATCGAAACGGGGAGTCGCAGGCGACTCATGCGGTTCCTTTTGCTTTCGCCGAGGCCTTGCAGGTGAAAGGTGTGTTTCCCATCCCGATGACGAGAAGTACCTACCTGGATCCCGTGGGCCCATTTGTGGCCGTGGGGACTAGTGATACAGCAGTCGTAGGGCTTTACAATCCAAGTAGTGTAGGCAATGCCGGATCCACGGTAGCGTTTCCTGTTCGCTGGCTGAAGATTCCGCGGCAACCCCGCGCACCTACACGAGCCGAGTTTCTCTCAGCGATCGACGACGAGGTGTCGAAATCCGACCATCTTCAATCGGCCGAGGCTGGGCGCGCGGCACTAACGCTCGAATCCACGCCGAAGGCACTCCCCGCCTTTTCAGGGTTGTTTGGCGACGAGGACGGAAAGTTGTGGGTCCAGGTTTCCCCGCAAGGCGCGAAGACGATGCAGTTTGTGGTCCTTAACCTCGACGGTCTGGTCATCGCGCACGTGACCATACCTATGGGGCTAAAGGTGTTTGAGATTGGCCACGATTACGTCCTTGGTTCCTACCAGGCCAAAGATGACGCGGCGCATGTCGTTGTTCTAAAGTTGCGTAGAGAGTGAACTCAACATCGGATGTCAGTTTTAGGGCTCACTACTCTGACTGGCTTGGATGCCAAGCCTTCAAGGCCGTGGCGCTTACAAACGGGACGGACCCTAATCCCAACGCTAGGGTGGTGAGCAGCTGGGCGGACTGGATCAAAAGGCCAACCGCTACGGCCGGTGCTAACCCAACCCCAAACGGGTGGACGGCCGTCGAATACGCAATCTGGAATACTCCGACGTTGCCCGGCGTTACCCTAATGGTTCCAGCCATGTTCGCTGCGACGAGGGCCAGTAGGCTGGCAGTAACCGGTATGTGAAGCCCTGACGCGATGGCTGCAAGATGGTAGGTCAAAAGTTGCAGCCCCCACGACGCCGTTGTGAGTGATCCCGCGAGTACAATTTGTTTCGGCTGCGAATGTGCTGAAAACGAGCTGGCCAATTCGTGAAACCACACTGTTATTGCGCCAGCACGTGAAGCCTGCAGCCTCGCGCTGCCTTGAACGACTCTTCGCGCCATCAGGATTAAGGCCGCCCCGCAAGCGACCAACATGACTGGCGCCAAGAGACGCCAGGCGCCCGATACTGCTGTCGCGCCAGCCAGGGCGGCAACGAGGCACAGACAAAAGAACCCGACTAGATCAGCCAGCCGATCCGCAACAGCCAATGAAGCGGCAAGCGAACTCTTAATACCCGTGACGCGTGTTAGCAGGGTTACGCGTGCGACTTCTCCCAGATTGGCTATGAGCACAGCGGCGGCAGCAAGACCGATTAGACCGACTGGCAGGACCTGCCTTGCAGTACCCGCCTTGAAGGGCTTTGACAGAATCCAAAGCCGCAAACTTTTCGACAGATTCGAGAGCGCGTGACACCCGACTGCCAAAACCAAACCCGTTGCATTCGCAGACCGGAGCGTCGCGCGAATATCCGCCCAGCCTACCTTACGAACCGCGAGGCCGATCGTGACCGCAAGCAGGAGCAGCAGCCACGCTCGTTTCGACGGCCGCGGGCCATTCGATTCCGCAACGCTACGGGTGAGCATTCTCCTGAAGAACTGAACGTAAAGACCAGCGTCGTGTGAGCGAAGGCGGCTCAAACCGTTGGAGTTAGTGGGGGCGTGACTTTGCGAGTTGAAGGACGACAATCTAGTCCGCCCTTCTAGCGCGCATTTGTGTTCGCTGAGCTGTGATCTCTGGTGTCGATTCAGCCCGTCATAGTCAGGCAAACCAAAGAGAGCAGGTCGGCAGATCTTGCGGTCCGTCAACGATTTACAATTTTTTGTCGGACTTCACGAACCCTTTTGGTTCGGCTGATAAGCGTGAGGTCTGCTCAGTGGTTGGCCACATTATGGAGAGGCAGCGGCAAGTTGATACTTTCGGCCGGACGCCCAAACGCTCTCTGCCTTCTTCCAGGCGTCTGATTGTCACCGGATCGACATCTGCCTCGCGCGCCAAGCGAGCCAGCGTCCAACCACGACGTAACCTTTCTAGGCGGATTGCCTCTCCGAGCGTTGTAGGTACTGGCATCGGATTGTAGCCCAGGAACGCGAAAATACGCGGATAGTCGACCGGGCGAATCGTCTCGTGTCTGTCGAATTCCCAGTTTTCGACCGTCCGATCATGAACCCCGAGTATTGCTCCAGCCGCCTTCCGAGTCAGGCCCAGTTGCATCCGACGCCGGCGGACGTGATCACCTAAGTGGCGTGGCTCCAAAGGGTAGCCCGGTTTTGGGCGAGCCACGGCCAGCCGCCACCCGTAGAATGGCAACGCAACTCTGGGTGTGCGTAGCTCCAACGGCAGTGATAGGAGGAATGAACCGTTGAGTTAATCTTCAACTCGCGCCGATCACGGCCGCTTCACCTCGGGCAATAGCGTCACGCGAACGTAGTTGTCGGTTTTGAGCGCGCTGCGAGCGAGATCGCGAATCTTGTCTGTAGTTAGGCTCGCCACGAGCTGATTGTAGTTGAGCACTGCGCGCGGATCGTCGCCGTACTGATACGACGTCGAGAGATTGCCGGTCCAGAACGCGTTCTGTCTCAGCGCGAGCTCACGTGCGCGCCGCTGCGCCTCCTGCACCTTCGCGATGTCGGCCGGGGTCGGTCCATTATCCTGGAGCTCCTTGATCTCGGCAAAGATCGCCGTCGCCAATTCGTCAGCACGCTCCGGCGCGCTGCCGAAGTTGATGGCAACCACCGACTGCTTGGCGAAGTCTCGATTTCCGATGGCGCTCACGCTCACACCGTATGTCCCGCCGAGCCCCTCGCGAAGCTTGTCGGTCAACCGGTTCTGCACGATTTCGCGCATCGAGGTCAGCAGATAGGCGTTCTCCGCCGAGTAGGTGTACGGCGCGGTGAAGATGATCTGGGTCTGGCTTTGCGGCTCGAGGCCACGACGCACCCTCTTTTCGATCACGCCCTTCGGCGGACGAATCCCGTGGTCCTTTGCGACTTCCTTGCGGTTCAGCGACGGCAATCCACCCAGGTAACGCAGCACGTGCGGCCGGATGGAATCGACGTTGAAGGTGCCGACGATGAAAAAGGTGAAGTCACTCGCGTCGGCAAATCGCTCGCGATAAATCTCGAACGCCTTGTTCAGGTTCACCTCGCGAAGCAGCTCCGGCGACATCGGGCGGGCGCGATATGCGTTCTGCGACATCGTGGCGTTCAGCGTATCGAAGAACGCCGACTGCGGGGACGCGGCCATGTTTGCCATTTGCGCTTCCATCGACTGGCGGAACGCGGCGAAGGCGACGCTGTCCTTTCGCGGCGCGGTAAATCGCAGATACACGAGCTGGAACATCGTCTCGACATCCCTGGGGGACGCCGAGCCGGAAACCGTCTCCGAATTGCCGCCAATGCTCGCGTTTGCGCTGGCGAGCTTTCCAGTGAGCGTCTTGCGCAGGTCGACCGCACTCAGCTCGCCAAGGCCGCCGGCGCTCATTACCGTCGCCGCGAGCGACGCCGAGACATAGTTCGAGTCCGGGACCAGCGACGATCCGCCCGGGCTCGTTCCGCTGAGCAGAATCTGGTCGGCCTGGAAATCAGTCGGTTTGAGAACGACCGTCACGCCGTTCGACAGCTTCCACTCCGTGACGCCGATTTCGGCGATGGTCTTCGTCGCGGTGATGGTGCCCGGTGTCGGCAGCTTCGGCAGCAGCGCGACGTTGGCCACCATGTCCTTGTATGGCTCGAGCGTCTTGGCCTTCACCTTCGGAAAGAGCGCGAGTATCTGGGCTTCGGTCGGGATGGTCCCTGGCTTGTCCGGCGCGCTGACCATGATCGTGCGATTCTTCGCCGCGAGCTGGTCACGAATCTCGGCGTTCACCTCGGCGAGCGTAACGCCCGGTGTCAGTTGCGCCTGGAGGCGGTACGCCTCCGTCGCCATCGCTTCCTCGCCCTGGAGATAGTGGCGCACCAGCTCGTCGGCGAAGCTGACCGACGTGCGACGATCGCGTTCGGCCATCTGTCGTTCGTTGCTACGCAGCGCACCTGCTTTGGCGCGATCGAGCTCCGACTGGGTGAATCCGAACCGCGTCACCCGTTCCATCTCCGTCAGCATTGCCTCGAAGCCATCGAGCGCGCCGCCTTGCCGCACACCGACGGTGGCCGAAATCATGTCGGTCGCGCGCACGAAATTGCCGCGCCCGAGACCGGCGAAAGCGAACGGTGGATTTGCCCCCTGCGCCAGCTCGGCCAATCGCGCGTTGAGCATCGTGGCGCCGAGGCGTTCGACCCACCGCTCGCGGAAGGCACCCATGGTCTGCTGGTCGCGCGGCGCGACGAACGAGTACATCTCGACCGTCGTGTTCGGCGTTTCCTGGTCCGCGGCGATCGACACGTAAATCGAATCGTGCGCGGGAATCGTCAGCTGCGGACGATTCAACGGCGTCGTCGCCTTGGGGATCTGACCGAATTCCTGGCGAACCATCGCCTCGATGTCGGGCACGTTGAAGTCGCCGACGACGATTACGGCCATCAGGTCCGGCCGATACCACTTCTGATAGAAAGCCTTGGCTGTCGCGAGCGGTGCGTTCTTCAGGTTCTCGGGCGTACCTATAGGAAGGCGCTCGGCGTACAACGAATTCTTGAGCAGGGTTGGGAAATGCTTGTCGAGCGTACGGCCCTGGGCACCGCGGCGAAGACGCCACTCCTCCGTGACCACCCCACGCTCGGCCTCGAACTCGGCCGGCTCGAAACGCTGGCGATGCGCCCACTCACCCAGGATCTGCACGCCTTTGCGAACGTAGTTGCCGGTGTCCGTCGGAACGGTCAGCATGTACACCGTCTCATCGAATGACGTGTAGGCATTCACGTCCGGCCCGAACCGAGTTCCGATCGACTGCAGGTAGTGAACGAGATCCTGCTTCGGGAAGTTGGTCGTTCCGTTGAAGGCCATGTGCTCGATGAAGTGGGCGAGACCGACCTGGTCCGGATTCTCCAGCACCGATCCGGCGTTCACCACGAGCCGGAGCTCGGCGCGCTTCAGCGGAAAGGCATTGGCTCGGATGAAATACCGAACGCCGTTGTCGAGTGTGCCCGTTTTCACCAGTGGATCGAGCGCCAACCGGGCATTGGGATCCATTGGGGCGCCGGCCTGAACCTGTGCCGATGCCGGAATGGCTGCGCTGAGCGACAGCAGGAGGGTGGCAACTGCGCGAGTGGGACGCATGGTGCACTCCTTCATTAGAGTACGTCGGGTGGGATGCACGCTGATTCTCCGGCCCGGACCGGAATACCGCTACCCCGAAATCATTTGGTCTCCTTACTCGACATCATCGGGCCCGTAATGGTTGGCCCGTCAAGTTCGCACACCGCAGGCGCTTGCCGGATCGGGTTGATCGCACGGTGCCTGGTAGGCGGAACCCCCCAGAGTGCTTCGATCGAGCTGCACGGATCGTTTGCCCGGACCGGAGAAGGACACGGGACGGACAAGGCGATCGTCGGGGGGTTGATGGGCTTCAGGCCCGATGACGAGCGGCTACGTGACGCGCTCACCATCGCTGAGCGCGAGGGCCTCGATTATCGCTTCGAGAAGACGAAGCTCGGCGATGAGGGCGTGACGCATCCCAACACCGCGCGCATCACGCTGACACTAGGTGATCGAACCGCGCAGCTCGTGGCCGCTTCGCTTGGCGCGGGTCGCATTCTTGTTTCCGAGATCGATGGCTTCCCGGTTGAAGTCACCGGCAACTATCACACGCTGGTGCTGGTCGCCGAGGACATCCGCGGATCGATCGCCGCGATCGCGACCATCCTGGCCGAGCGTGGTGTGAACATCGCGAACCTGAAGCTCACGCGGAAAGAACGGGGCGGAGATGCCTTCATGGTGATCGATCTCGACGATCCGCCGGAAGCGTCAGCGCTCGCCGAGATTCGCGCTCTATCCTGGGTCAAGCTCGCGATGGGCCTCGACAAGGTATCGGCCTGATGTTTCGCTCTCTTTCCGCAGCCATCTCCGCCGCCGAAGCTGCGCGCACCACGATCGCTTCTGTCGCGCTCGAGGCAGAATCGAAGGACTCCGGCCGTTCGGTGGCCGACATTCGTTCGCAGCTCAAGCGAGCCCTCGACGTCATGCGCGACGCCATCACCAAAGGGGAGAAAGGCGACTTGTTCTCCTCGTCCGGTCTCGTCGGCGGCGACGCCGCCAAGCTTCGTACCGGTCCCGCCGGGCCACTCGCCGGCACCTTGTTTCGCGACGTGCTGATGCGCGCGTTGGCCGTGCAGGAAGTGAATGCCGCCATGGGAGTGATCGTCGCCGCGCCCACGGCCGGTGGCGCCGGAGTGTTGCCGGCTGTGTTGACAGGCATTGCCCGCGACAAGAAGATCGGCGACGAGAAGCTTGTCGATGCGCTTGCGACGGCGGGTCTCATCGGAGCCGTGGTCGCCGAACGAGCCTCGCTGTCCGGCGCCGAAGGCGGATGTCAGGCGGAGACCGGCGCGGCGGCGGGTATGGCCGCCGGCGCTGCAACGGAAATGCTCGGCGGATCTCCGAAACAGGTTGGGATGGCTGTCGCGCTCGCGCAGCAGGGAACGCTCGGTCTCGTTTGCGATCCACTCGGCGGATTGGTCGAGCTGCCCTGCGTATTCCGCAATGCGACCGGCGCCGCGATTGCGCTCGCTGCGATCGAGATGGCACTGGCCGGAATCGAATTCGCGATTCCCGCCGACGAAGTGATCGACACGATGGGTGAAATCGGTCGCGACATGGACGTCCGCTACCGAGAAACGGCGGGCGGAGGCCTGGCCGCCACCCCGACCGGGCGCAAATTGGCACGCGAGCGGCTCGTCCAGATCAAGCGCGCGGAGTAACTTTCCCCCGTCGGCCGACGTAGAGTCCCCACCAAGACAGACGAGGCTCGTCGCGATGGTTACAAAGGATGACATCGAAGGCTTCCTGAACCGGCTGGACGGTGCCGGTGCGAGCCATTCGGAGGTGGAGTCAGGACTGTGGGTCGTGAAGCCGGGCGGTGCGCTCGACTTCGACATCATCGTTCGATTCGAGCCGCCCGTGGTCGTCATGAGCGTGAAAGTCATGACCGTCCCCGACGACAAGAAACTCGAGGCGACGCTCAATCGTCGCCTGCTCGAGCTCAACGCGTCGGACCTCGTGCACGGCGCGTACGGGATCGAGGAGGACGCCATCGTCATGGCCGAAGCCCTCGAGCTCTCGCATCTCGACTACGAGGAGTTTCAGGCCGCTTTCGAAAGCATCACCGTCGCTCTCGCGTCGCACCTGCGCGAGATTGGCACGTACCGCGAGGCACGGTAACCAATGGGAATATTCGATCGCTTCTCGACGCTGCTGCGCTCGAACATCAATGACCTGATTTCGCGCGCGGAAGATCCGGAGAAGATGTTGACGCAGATCCTGGTCGACATGCGCTCGCAGCTCGTCAAGGCGAAGCAGCAGGTCGCGGCGGCCATTGCCGACGAGAAGCGTCTGCGCGACCAGGCCGACCAGGAGATGAAGCAGGCGAAGGACTGGGAGAACAAGGCGATGCTGGCCGTGCGCGAAGGGCGCGACGACCTCGCCAAGCAGGCTCTCGTCCGGAAGAGCGAGCACGAGTCGCACGGCATGCAGCTGGCCTCGACATGGGAAGCGCACCGCGCCGAGACCGAGAAGCTCAAGGACCAGCTGCGCGGCCTGAACGACAAGATCGAAGAGGCCAAGCGCAAGAAGAACCTGCTCCTCGCCCGCCAGCGTCGCGCGCAGGCCCAGAAGCGCATCGCCGAGACGATGTCGTCGATGTCGGAGAACTCGGCGTTTGACGCCTTCTCGCGGATGGAAGAGCGCATCGAGCAGAATGAGCGCCAGATCAAGGCGTCCGTCGAAATCGAGGAGGAATTCTCCGGCGACGCGCTACAGCAATCCTTCAAGGCACTCGAGAAAGGCGCGACGTCGGCCACGGTCGACTCGCAGCTGCTCGCGCTCAAGCAACAGATGGGTATGCTTCCTGCCGGTAGTGCCCAGAAACGAGCGATCGGTGCCGGCAAAGCGGACGAAGAAACCGTGAACGCCGACATCGAGGAAGCGGAACACAAGAAGCATTGACGACACCGGCACTACCCAACGGGCGATTCCGATTCGCCCCGATCCTGACGGCGACGGTACTGACAGTCCTGGGTTTATGGCTGTTCAGCTCCGTCGCTCAGGTTTTTCTGCTCCTCTTCCTCGGGATCCTGATCTCGCTCTATCTCGGCGCTGTCGCCGACTGGATCGAGCTGAAGGTACGCATCCCACAGGGAGCCGCCTTGTCGGCGGCGATCTTCCTTTCGTTGGGCGCTCTGGTGGCTCTGGGATGGATCCTCGTCCCGCCCGTGGTGACGCAGACCAACGCGCTGCTCAATGCGCTGCCGGGATTCATCGAGACCTGGGAGAAAGGCCTCGATAACATCGCCGTTCGATTCCCGTTCCTGCGCGATGTCATCGGAAGCGACAACAACCGAATCATCACCGCGGTCTACGACCGTATTTCATCGATGTTCGGCGATGTCGTACCGCGCGTGTTCAGCCTCGTTCACGCCGCGATCGACATCTTCGCCGTCGGGGTGATGGGTATTTACCTGGCGCTGCATCCGGCGCTCTATCGCGAATGGTTGATCGCGCTGTTCCCGCCTATCCATCGCGATCTCGTTCGTGATCTCCTCGGCGATCTCGCCAATTCGCTGCGGGCGTATATCGTTGGTCAGCTGACTGCCATGGCAGTGCTGGGCGCGCTGACTGCGCTCGGTCTCTATCTGCTCGGCGTGCCGTTCTGGCTCCCGTTCGGAATCTTCACTGGCTTGGTAGCGATCATCCCGTTCTTCGGAACGCTGGTCTCGACGATCATTCCGGCGCTATTCGTCCTGAGCGGCGAACCGTTCCATGGGATGAGCGGCGCCATGCACGCGACGCTCGTCATCCTCCTCGGGGTGGTGGTGCACCTGTTCGAGGGCAACATCGTAGCGCCGCTCGTGATGTCCAAGAAAGTCGATTTGCCCCCGGTGCTGACCATCATGGCCGTGCTCGTGATGGGGAAGATTCTCGGTGCCCTCGGGCTCATCGTCGCCGTGCCCACGCTGGCGGCGATCATGGTCATCGTGAGACGCATCCTCATCACGCGTATCTATGAAGGGCAGGGTTTCCGGAAGACGGCGCGCGAGCGTCCGTTGCTCCTTCGTCTTCCCGTGCCCGGCGGTGGCGTGCTGATTCCGCTCGGTCCGCCAGTGGACGTCGTCTCGATCGCTGAGAAGCAAGGCGCGACCGGCGTGAATTAGCCTCGGGTCGCGGCATCAGGATGCCGGTCTAGCGCAAGACCAACCGCAGTTTGCGCCATGCTTCCAGAGGTGGCGATTCCCGGCGACATCGAGCTTCGCTCGATCTCAAAGCGCTTTGTGGCCGGCGCTGGAAGCTGTTCGGCCGAAGTCAGGGCGCTACGCGATGCCTCGGTGGAGATTCGCGCCGGCGAAGTTCTCGTCGTCGCCGGACCTATCGGCGCGGGAAAGACGACATTGCTCCTGTGCGCCGCCGGATTGCTCTCGTGCGATTCCGGCGGTGTGTTCGGCGGCGCTCGGCGCGTGACGTATCGCGACCTCGCGCTTCCCGCCCGACCGATCGAGTCGCCGTCATCAGGCAGCGTGCTGCTTCTCGATTCCTGCGATGACCTGCCGGAGCTTGCGCGGGCGCGCGCCACTCGCGTGATCTCGCAGGCGATTGCCGTCGGCGCATCGGTGGTGGTCGCGGCCCGCGACGCGACAGCTTGCCTCGCGCTCGTGCCGACGGGTGCGACGATCTCCGTCGTCCATCTGCGACTTGGCCAGTCGTCGGCGCCAGAGCGCCTTGTGCCGACCACGCGCGTCGCGGAAGGAGGAACTGGCGGCTACTAGATTGGAAGCCGCCATGTTTACGCTCTACAACAGCCTGACGCGCTCGGTCGATGAGTTCGCGCCCGCGGACGGCAAGACCGCGCTCATCTACAGCTGCGGCCCGACCGTCTACAACCCGGCCCACATCGGCAACTTCCGCACGTTCCTCTTTTCGGACCTGCTGCGGCGCGCGCTCCGACTCGCCGGATGGAACGTCCGTCAGGTCATGAACATTACGGACGTCGACGACAAGATCATCAAGCGCGCGGCCGAGCAGAAGAAATCGATTCGCCAGGTGACTGAGCCGGTCACGGAAATCTTCCAGACCGATCGACAATACCTGCGCATCGAACCGGCCGAGGCATATCCGAAGGCGACGGACTTCATTCCCCAGATGGTCGCGCTGGTGCAGAAGCTGGTCGACTGCGGCGTCGCCTATCAGGCCGACGACAAATCCGTCTACTTCGCCATCGATCGCTTTCCACCCTACGGAAAGTTGTCGCGGCTGGACAAGCGCGAAGTGCGCAGCGGTGCACGCGTCGCGCATGACGAATACGCGAAAGAGAATGCCCAGGACTTTGCCCTCTGGAAAGCGGCGAAGCCTGAGGACGAAGCGACGGGCTCCGCCTGGGATTCACCGTGGGGGCGCGGTCGCCCGGGTTGGCATCTCGAGTGCTCGGCGATGGCGATGGACCTGCTCGGCGAAACGCTCGACATCCATTGTGGTGCGGTGGATCTGATTTTCCCTCATCACGAGGATGAGATCGCGCAGTCAGAAGCTGCGACCGGCAAACCATTTTCGCGTTGGTGGTGCCACGGCGCCTTCCTGAACATCGAAGGCGCGAAGATGGCGAAGCGCCTCGGCAACACCACAACGGTCGTGGGAATGCGCGAGAAGGGCGTGTCGGCGGCCGCGATTCGTCACTTCGTGTTCACGACGCATTATCGGAAGGAGCTGAACCTTTCCGAGGATGCGCTCGAGGCTTCGATGAACGCTGTCCGGCGGGTGGGCGACTTTGCCGGGCGGCTGGAGTCGGCGGCGGGCGGCACCCCTGAAATGGCAGCGGCCGCCGAGTCGGCCGTGGTGGACTTCAAGGCGGCGCTGTTCGATGACCTGAACGCGCCCAACGCCATGGCGGCGCTGTTCACGTTCATAACCCGGATGAACGCCGAGCTCGACAAGCGGGGAACGGATGCGGGCGCCCTCGGTCGGGCTCGAGAGGCTTTCACGACGATGAACGGGGTTCTGGACATCGTTCCCGACCGTGAAGTGGCTGATCAGGGGCTTGCCGAGTGGGTCGAGGAGCGGCTGGAGGCGCGGAAGGCGGCCCGGGCAGCCCGCGATTTCAAGGAAGCCGACCGCGTGAGGGCCGAGCTTCTCGAGAAAGGGATCGTGATCGAGGACGGGCCCGCGGGTACGACGTGGAAGACCAAGTAGGGAATAGGGAATAGGGAATAGGAAATAGTTGAGCCGGTGGCCATGAGCCGCCCTGTTCCCCATTCCCTATTCCCTATTCCCTAAGTCCTTCTGTCCTCGCTGGTTGACACTATTTCCAGTGCTGACTATCCTACGTGTCTCGCAAATTTAAGGTCTGCTGACGTAGCTCAATTGGCAGAGCACCTGATTTGTAATCAGGCGGTTGCGAGTTCAAGTCTCGCCGTCAGCTCTGGCCCCGAGCAGTGGATGAAACGGGGCGTTGTACGGTGGAAGTGATGAGCTGTGTCGGTGGGGTACCCAAGTGGCCAACGGGAGCAGACTGTAAATCTGCCGGCGCAAGCCTTCGAAGGTTCGAATCCTTCCCCCACCATAGGGGATCGAGAGACGAGGGAAACGCGGGAGTAGCTCAGTTGGTAGAGCGTCAGCCTTCCAAGCTGAATGTCGCGGGTTCGAGCCCCGTCTCCCGCTCTGGGATGCTGGATATAGAAGTGAAGTGCTGTTGCTGACGTAGCTCAGTTGGTAGAGCACACCCTTGGTAAGGGTGAGGTCACCGGTTCAATCCCGGTCGTCAGCTCTGCAAGTGAGAAGACCGGTTTTACGAGACGAGAATTATGCCGCGCGACAAGATCATCCTCGCCTGTGGCGAGTGCAAGAATCGCAATTACTTCACCACCAAGAACAAGCGCCTGCACCCTGAGCGCGTCGAGTGGAAGAAGTATTGCCCCCGGTGCAACAAGCACCAGACGCACAAGGAAACGAAGTAATCATGGCTGATCTCGTTCCCGCGGGCGGCCCGGCCAACAAGCCGAGCCTTCCGACTCGTGCCGTCGGCTTCTACAACGGCGTGATGTCGGAGCTGAAGCGCGTCACGTGGCCGGACTTTCCGCAAGTTCGTTCGGCGACGATCGCGATCATCATCTTCGTGCTGCTCCTCGGTCTCCTGATCACGGCGCTCGATGGCGTGTTGCAGGCGCTCCTGATCAAGCTGATCCCGCAGCTCTTCGCCCGGTGATCGCCATGGAGCATCGGTGGTACGCGATTCAGACCACAGCCGGTCATGAGAACAAGGTGCGTTCGTTGATCCAGCGGAAGATCGAGCAGGACTCGCGCATTCCGGAGGATCGTCCGATCCGCCAGGCGCTCGTCCCGATGCAGGAAGTCGTCGAGATCAAGAACGGCAAGAAAGTCACGGTCGAGCGCAAGCTGTATCCCGGATATGTCCTCGTCGAGATGGACATGAACCAGGAGACGGCTCATACGATCGGCAGCATTCAGGGCGTCATCAAGTTCGTCGGCCACGACAATCGCTTCCCGCAGCCCCTGCGGCCGGAGGAAGTGAACCGCCTGCTCGGTATCGCTGATACCGCGGCAGAGGAAGCGCCGAAGGAGGAGATCCCGTTCCTGATCGGTCAGGCAGTCGCGATCACCGAGGGTCCGTTCACGGATTTCAATGGAACGGTCGAAGAGGTGATGGCGGACAAGGGCAAGGTGCGCGTGTCGGTGTCGCTGTTCGGACGCCCGACATCGGTCGAATTGGATTATCTGCAGTTGAGGGCATACTAGGAAGTTGGGGAGTTGGGGAGTTGGGGAGTTCGAACTTCCCAACTCCCAATCTTCCCGACTCCCCGATTTGAAGGCCGTCGGCGACCACACCGACGCAAAACTCAATGTGGGGGATGGGTCGCCCGAAGGGCGATAGTCACTGCGAGGTACAATGGCAAAGAAAGCAACGGGATTTGTGAAGCTGCAGATCCCGGCGGGTCAGGCGACCCCGGCTCCGCCGGTCGGTACCGCTCTCGGTCCGCAGGGGATCAACATCATGGCGTTCGTGAAGGAGTTCAATTCACGCACGGCCAAAGAGAACGGCATGATCCTGCCCGTGGAGATCACCATCTTCTCGGACAAGTCGTTCACCTTCATCACGAAGACGCCGCCCGCGGCGATCCTCCTGAAGAAGGAAGCCGGTCTCGATAAGGGCTCGGGCCAGCCGAACCGCAACAAGGTTGGGAAGGTCACGCGCGCGCAGGTCAAGAAGATCGCGGAGATCAAGATGCCCGATCTGAACTGCGACACGATTGAATCCGCGATGGCGATGGTCGCCGGCGCCGCCCGCTCCATGGGTCTGGAGGTCGTCGACTAATGCGCGAACACGGCAAGAAGTACGAAACCGCGGCCAAGAAGCGCGACGTTTCCTCGAGCTACCAGCCCCGCAAGGCGCTGGAGATCGTGAAGGACGCTGCGTTCGCGAAGTTCGACGAGACGGTCGAAGTCGCCGTGCGCCTCGGGGTCGATCCGCGTCACGCCGATCAGGTCGTGCGCGGCACCGTCGTGCTCCCCGCGGGCACTGGCAAGTCGGTTCGTGTCCTCGTGATCGCGGACGGCGACAAGGCGAAGGAAGCCGAAGCCGCCGGCGCCGATTACGTCGGCACGGAGTTCGTTCAGAAGATCAAGGACGGCTGGCTGGAGTTCGATGTCCTCATCGCCACGCCGGACAAAATGGGTCAGTTGGGCGCGCTCGGCCGCGTGCTCGGACCTCGCGGACTCATGCCCAACCCCAAGGCGGGCACCGTGACGTTCAACATCACACAGGCCGTTCGTGAGACGAAGGCGGGCAAGATCGAGTTCCGCGTCGACAAGGCGGGCAACGTGCACGCCGCCATCGGCAAGGTGTCGTTCGGCATCGAGGCGCTCGAGACCAACTTCACCGCCTTCATGGATCAGATCATTCGCCAGAAGCCGCCGGCGTCGAAGGGCGTTTACGTCCGGAGCGTCACGGTCTCCAGCACCATGGGACCCGGTGTGGCGATCGATTCCACCCTTTACCGGCAATAGACGAGCATGAAGAGACCAGACAAAGAACAGCTCGTCGTCGAGCTCAAGGAAAAGATGGTCGGGGCGAAAGCCCTGTACTACACCGACTTCACCGGTCTGAACGTGAAGCGGATGACCGAGCTTCGCCGGCGCCTGCGCAAGCAGGGAGTCGAGTACGTCGTCATCAAGAACACCCTCGCGCTTCGCGCGGTAAACGAGTCGGGCCTGGTGGGCGAGCGCCTGAAAGGACCGACCGGACTCGTAGTCGCCAAGGATCCAGTCGCGGCGGCGAAAGTCATCACCGACTTCGCGAAGGAGAACGACAGCCGCCCGTCGGTGAAGGGCGGATTGTTCGAGGGACGTTCCGTTGACGCGAAGCAGGTCACCAAGCTGGCGAACATGCCCTCACGCGAGCAGATGCTCGCCGAGCTGGGCGCCAGCATGCAGGCACCGATCGCCGGTATCGCGATCGCGATGAACAGCCTGCTCTCGATGTTTGCCGGAGCGGTGGACGCGCTGAAGCAACAGCGCGAACAGGCCGCCTGATCGACACTTGCCCCGAGGAGCTGCGGCGACGAGGGGTCCTCAATTTTCACAACGCTTTTTACTGACCCGGGAGAACCAATAAATGCCTACGACGCTTTCCAAGGACGAGATCCTCGACGCTATCGGCAACATGTCGGTGTTCGAGCTCGCCGAGCTGATTGAATCCTTCAAGTCCAAGTTCAACGTCACGATCACCGCTGCGGCCGCTGCGCCTGCCGCTGGTGGTGGTGGCGCCGCCGCTGCCCCGGCCGCCGAAGAGAAGACCGAGTTCGACGTCATGCTCAAGGACGCTGGTGGCAAGAAGATCCAGGTCATCAAGGTCGTTCGCGAAATCACCGGTCTTGGCCTCAAGGAAGCCAAGGACATGGTCGATGGCGCGCCGCAGACCGTGAAGTCCGGCGTCTCGAAGGACGAGGCCGCCCAGATCAAGGCGAAGCTCGAGGAGCAGGGTGCCGTCGTTGAGGTGAAGTGATTCGCGGAAGCGATCACTCACTCTCAACACACGGTTCCCTTTGAACACAGCCACACCACAGCAGTACCTCAAGTAGTTGGCAAAGCCCCGACGGCACCAATCCGGTGCCGGCGGGGCCTTCCGCCGTCTTTTCTCACCTCACCACGGGTGAACGAATGCCAGAATTGTTGAAGCAGATCTCTTTCGCGAAGCTGGACCAGGGCATGGACATGCCCCATCTCCTCGACATCCAGGTGCGGGCCTTTGAGGCGCTGCTCCAGACGGATGCCGCTTCGCACCAGCGGGAAGACATCGGACTCGAGCGCGTCTTCAAGGACCTGTTCCCGATCTCCGACGTCCACGAGAACTTCTCGCTCGAATTCGTCCGCTACTCACTCGGCGAGCCGAAATACTCGGTCGAAGAGTGCATCGAGCGCGACATGACCTACTCGGCGCCGCTCAAGGCGACGCTGCAGCTGGTCATCAACGAAACGCTCGCCGATGGCACCAAGCGGCCGCGGAACATCATCGAGAAAGAGGTCTATCTCGGTGAGCTGCCGCTGCTCACGCCCCTCGGCACCTTCGTCATCAATGGCGCCGAGCGTGTCATCGTCAGCCAGCTGCATCGTTCGCCTGGCGTGGTGTTCGAAGAAGCCACCCACCCGAATGGCCAGCGCCTGATCTCCTCCCGCATCATCCCGTTCCGCGGGTCATGGGTCGAGTTCACGGTGGACATTCACGACGTCATCTACGTCCACATCGACAAGAAGAAGAAATTCCCGGCCACGGCGCTCCTGCGCGCCTTTGGCTATGGAACGAACTCGGAGCTCCTCCGTCTCTTCTTCGCCGTCCGCCAGCTCGACCTCACGAAGAAGCGCGAATCGCGCGTCGACGTGAAGGAAGTCGTCGGCGCCATCATCGCCGAAGACATCGAGCTGCCGGGTGAGGCCACCGCCGAGGACGCGCCCAAGGCGCGCACCAAGAAGGCGAAGGCCGAGCGCGAGCGCGCCGAGAACATCATGCTCGTCAAGGAAGGCGACGAGCTGACCGACGAGGTGCTCAACCGCCTCCTCCGCCAGGGCATCAAGTCGGTGAAGGTCTTTGCCTCATACACGAGCGTCGACCTCCGCGACGAGATGGACGCGATCGAGCGCGGCGAGCGCCCCACGCGCCGCATTCTGGCGCGCGACGTCGTCGATGCCGACGGCGAAGTGATCGCCGAGACCGGCCAGGCGCTGAGCGACACGCTCATCAAGAAGATCCGCAAGGCGGAGATCACGAAGGTCTCGGTGTTCGTGGCATCGGGCCGCGCCGAGTCGACCTTGATCAAGAACACCATCGCCAAGGATCCGACGCACTCCGAAAAGGAAGCGCTGTCGCAGATCTACGCGCTGCTCCGTCCGGGCGACGCTCCGGATGCGACCACGGCGAAGCAGGCGCTCGAGCGCCTGTTCTTCTCCCCCAAGCGCTACGACCTCGGCCGCGTCGGCCGCTACAAGATCAACCAGCGCCTCGGCCTCAACACGCCGGCGGACTACACGGTTCTCTCGAAGGAAGACTTCGTTGAGATCATCCGTTACCTCGTCGAGCTCCACGAAGGCCGCGGTCATACCGACGACATCGATCACCTCGGCAACCGGCGCATTCGGTCGGTTGGTGAGCTGATCGCGAATCAGTTCTCGGTCGGTCTTTCCCGCATGGCGCGCCTGGTCAAGGAGCGCATGTCGATCAACACCGATCCGGAAAAGATCTCGCTCGACGACCTGGTCAACGCGCGTACGGTCAGCGCCGTCATCCAGGCGTTCTTCGGATCGTCGCAGCTGTCCCAGTTCATGGACCAGACGAACCCGCTCGCCGAGCTGACGCACAAGCGTCGCCTCTCGGCGCTCGGTCCTGGCGGTCTCACGCGCGAGCGCGCCGGCTTCGAAGTGCGCGACGTGCACTTCTCGCAGTACGGCCGTATGTGCCCGATCGAGACGCCGGAAGGTCCGAACATCGGTCTTATCACCTCGCTCGCCTGCTACGCGCGCGTGAACGATCTCGGCTTCATCGAGACGCCGTATCACGTCGTGAAGGATGGCAAGCTCACCGGTGAGATGGTGTGGCTCGACGCGAACCGCGAAGAGTCGAAGATCGTCGCGCAGGCCAACGCCCGCGTCGACGACAAGGGCAACCTGCTGGACGAGCTGGTGCTGTCGCGCATGGAAGGCGACCTCCCGCTCGTTCCGAAGGATCGCGTGGACTACATGGACGTGGCGCCGGAGCAGCTCGTCTCCATCGCTGCCGCGCTCATTCCGTTCCTCGAGCACGACGACGCCAACCGCGCCCTCATGGGCTCGAACATGCAGCGTCAGGCCGTGCCACTCCTCAATCCCCGCACGCCGCTCGTTGGCACGGGCCTCGAGGAGAAGGTCGCTCGCGATTCGGGTGCAGTCATCATCGCTCGCCGCGACGGCATCATCACGCGCGTCACGGCTGACGAAATCATCATCGAGGCCGATCAGTCCAAGGCGAAGTCGGATGACGACCGTCCGCTGTCGCGCCTCACGCAGCACGACCGCTACCGCATCAAGAAGTACTGGCGCACCAATCAGGACACCGCGATCAACCAGCGCCCGCTGGTGAGAAGCGGCCAGAAGGTGAAGGCCGGGGACGTGCTCGCCGACGGCTCAGCGACCGAAAAGGGTCAGCTGGCGCTCGGGGCGAACGTGACCGTCGCGTTCATGCCCTGGTACGGTCACAACTTCGAAGACGCCATCGTGCTCTCCGAGCGCCTGGTCAAGGACGACGTGTACTCGTCGATCCACATCCAGGAGCTCGAGCTGCACGTCCGCGACACGAAGCGCGGCCAGGAAGAAATCACCCGTGAAATTCCGAACGTCGCCGAAGAGGCGCTGAACGATCTCGACGAGCGCGGCATCGTCCGCATCGGCGCGCACGTGAAGCCGGGCGACATTCTCGTCGGCAAGATCACGCCGAAGGGCGAGACTGAGCTCTCTCCTGAAGAAAAGCTCCTCACCGCCATCTTCGGTGAGAAGGCGAAGGACGTGAAGGATTCGTCCCTCAAGGTCCCGCCGGGCATGGAAGGCGTGGTCATCGACGTGAAGATCTTCTCGCGCATCGAAGACCAGGTGGTCGAAAAGGATCGCGGTGAGCGCATCGGTGAAGTGCGCCGCCTCGAGGGCGACGAAAAGGCGCGCGTGAACGAAGTGCGCGACGCCGAGCTGATGGATCTGCTCGATGGCCAGACGGTGGCGCTCGCGCTGAAGTCGGGCACGGTCGAGGAGGCGATTCCCGCGGGCACCAAGCTCACGGCCGCTTCGCTGAAGGAGATCAAGCTTTCGACGATCGATCTGAAGACATTCCGCGTCGAGAACAAGCGCTCGAACGAGAAAGTTCGCGCGATCATCGACGCATCTAATGAAGAGAAGGCCAAGATCGAGGAGCGCGCGGAAGAGCGCATCGACCGCATTCTCCAGCCAGATGAGCTTCCCCCGGGCGTCATCCAGCTGGTGAAGGTCTACCTCGCCGAGAAGCGTAAGGTCTCGGTGGGCGACAAGATGGCCGGCCGCCACGGCAACAAGGGTATCGTCGCGCGTATCGTCCCTGAGGAGGATATGCCGATGCTGCCCGACGGTCGTCCGGTCGACATCGTGCTCAACCCGCTCGGCGTTCCTAGCCGAATGAACGTGGGCCAAATCTTGGAAACGCACCTCGGCTGGGCCGCCAAGCAGCTTGGCTTCTACGCCAAGACGCCGGTGTTCCAGGGCACGAACGAGCGTGAGATCGCCCTCCTGCTCAAGCTCGCCGGCATCAAGTGGGCGGGGCAGGCGCTCGGCCTGCGCACGTCGCTCGTCGACATCAGCGACAAGGACATCAAGACGCTGCTCGCCGACATCAAGCCCGATCGCAAGTCGGAGGATGCCGACAAGTTCTTCCGCCTCGAAGAGGCGACGCTGAACGACTTCGGCAGCCGCACGATGTCGCAGGAGACGCGCGACATCTATCACCGCGTTCGCGATTACCTCGCGGCCGCGGCGCGCGAGCTCGCCGAGCGCGAGCAGCTCTCCGTGGAGCACGAAGTCGCGTTCCACACGAACTCTGGTGACGATGAGTCGCTTCCGGCGGCGCGTCGCGCTGAGTTCAAGGGCGCGCTCAAGGCGCTCGAGAAGCGGAAGGCGCGCGAGCAGTCGGACGTGCTCGCCGAGCAGGAATATCCGGCGCTCGCCGGCATGCTCGGCAAGAAGTCCGAGGGTGACGTGGACTCGGCGGCCGCGGAGCTGATGCGGATGGCCGGCCTCAACACCTTCGGCAAGGTTCGCCTGCGCGACGGGCGTTCCGGCGAGACGTTCGCGTCGCCGGTCACCGTCGGTGAGATCTACATGCTGAAGCTCTCGCACCTTGTCGACGACAAGATTCACGCGCGGAGCATTGGACCCTACTCGCTCGTCACGCAGCAGCCCCTCGCCGGCAAGGCGCAGTTCGGCGGCCAGCGTTTCGGAGAAATGGAAGTGTGGGCGCTGGAGGCGTACGGCGCGGCTCACACGCTCCAGGAAATCCTGACAGTGAAGTCGGACGACGTGAACGGCCGGTCGCGCGTGTACGAGGCGATCGTGAAGGGACAGAACCTCCCCGAGCCGGGCATCCCGGAGTCGTTCAACGTGCTCGTGAAGGAACTGCAGGCACTCGGTATCCGTGTGGCCATGGGCCAGACGGGCGATGGATATGGCGCGGCGTTCTCACCGGACGGCCGCGGAGGAGAGGAATAATCCATGATTGATTTCCGCAGCGTACGCGAATCGCGCGCGAGCGCGTTCGACTACATCCAGGTCCGTATCGCGTCCCCGGAAGAGATCCGGGGACCGAAGGACCCGAAGGAGCGCGAGCGTCTCGAGCTCCAGGGTCTTCGGACGTGGTGGTCGTGGGGCGAAGTCACCAAGCCCGAGACGATCAACTACCGCTCATTCAAGCCGGAAAAGGACGGTCTGTTCTGCGAGCGCATTTTCGGTCCCGTCAAGGACTGGGAATGTCATTGCGGCAAGTACAAGCGCATCCGCTATCGCGGCGTGATTTGCGACCGTTGCGGCGTCGAAGTGACCCTGTCGAAGGTGCGCCGCGAGCGCATGGGGCACATCGAGCTCGCCGTTCCCGTCGCCCACATCTGGTTCTTCAAGACCCTGCCCAGCCCGATGGGCAACCTGCTCGACGTCACGCTGCGTGACCTCGAGAAGGTCATCTATTACTCGAATTACATCGTCGTCGACGCTGGCAAGCAGGAAGTCGAGATGGGCCAGCTCCTCGACGAAGACGAATACCTGAACCTCCGCACCAAGGCGAAGGAAGAAGGCGACACCGCGTTCATCGCCGACATCGGCGCGCCCGCGGTTCGCGAGCTCCTCAAGAAGCTCGACGTCGACAAGACGGCGGAGCAGCTTCGCGCCCAGGTGCTGACCGAGACGTCACAGCATCGCAAGAAGATGCTGCTCAAGCGTCTCAAGATCGTCGACGCGTTCCGCAACTCGGGCGAGGACGGCGATCAGCGCAACCATCCGGACTGGATGATTCTCGACGTGATCCCCGTGATCCCGCCGGATCTCCGTCCGCTCGTTCCGCTCGATGGCGGTCGCTTCGCGACCTCCGACCTGAACGATCTCTATCGTCGCGTCATCAACCGCAACAACCGTCTCCAGAAGCTCATCACGCATCGCGCGCCGGAAGTCATTCTCCGGAACGAGAAGCGCATGCTTCAGGAAGCCGTCGACGCGCTGTTCGACAACGGGCGTCGTTCCAAGGCGATTCGCGGCCGCGGCAAGCGTCCACTGAAGTCGCTGTCCGACATGCTCAAGGGCAAGCAGGGCCGGTTCCGTCAGAACCTGCTCGGCAAGCGCGTGGACTACTCGGGTCGTTCGGTCATCGTCGTGGGCCCCGAGCTCCAGCTCCATCAGTGCGGTCTGCCCAAGCTGATGGCCCTCGAGCTGTTCAAGCCGTTCATCATCCACAAGCTCGTCGAGAAAGGCATCGCCGAGACGGTCAAGCGCGCCAAGAAGATCGTGGAGCGCGAGTCGCCGGAAGTGTACGAGATCCTGGAGGAAATCATCCGGGATCACCCGGTGCTCCTGAACCGCGCGCCGACGCTGCATCGCTTGGGCATCCAGGCGTTCGAGCCGGTGCTGGTCGAAGGCAAGGCGATCCGCATTCACCCGCTCGTCTGCGCGGCGTTCAACGCCGACTTCGACGGTGACCAGATGGCCGTGCACGTGCCGCTGTCGTTCGAAGCACAGCTCGAGTGCCGTCTGCTCATGCTGTCGTCGAACAACATCCTCAAGCCGTCCGACGGTCGTCCCGTGGCCGAGCCGACGCAGGACATCGTGCTGGGCTGCTACTTCGCGACGAAGGCGCCGGCCAACTTCAACTCGGTCGACGTCAAGACGCTGAAGCGCTTCACCTCGGTGCAGGAGATCGAGATGGAGCTCGCGCTCAACCGCATCGGTCGCCAGCAGGCGATCCTGTGGTATGTGCGTGATGAAGTCGACGGCAGCCGCTGGGAGAAGACCACGCCGGGCCGCGTGCTGTTCAACGCGATCCTGCCTCCGGAGCTCGGCTTCAAGAACATGGATATGAAGAAGAAGGTGCTCTCGGAGCTCGTCTTCGAATCGTATCGTATGTCTGGCCTCGCCGCGACGGTACAGTTCCTCGACCGCCTCAAGGAGTTCGGCTTCTTCAACGCCACCCGCGGTGGTGTGTCGATCGGTATCGAAGACCTCGAGATTCCGACGAACAAGCAGGGTCTGCTCGAGGAAGCGACGGAGCGCGTCGAGCGCTTCCAGCGCGCCTACCAGACCGGCAACATCACCAACGGCGAGCGCTACAACAAAGTCATCGACACCTGGACGCACGCGAACTCGGACATCGCCGACGAAATGGTCAAGGCGATGCGCGAGTCGAAGCAGGGCTTCAACCCGGTGTTCATGATGTTCGACTCAGGCTCCCGTGGTAGCCGCGACCAGATCCGCCAGCTGGCGGGTATGCGCGGTCTCATGGCCAAGCCGCAGAAGAAGCTCACCGGTGGTATCGGCGAAATCATTGAAAGCCCGATCAAGTCGAACTTCCGTGAAGGTCTCTCCGTGCTCGAGTACTTCATCTCGACGCACGGCGCTCGTAAGGGTCTGGCCGACACCGCGCTCAAGACGGCGGACGCCGGCTACCTCACGCGTCGTCTCGTCGACGTCGCGCAGGACGTCACCATCAGCGAGGAGGATTGCGGCACGATCCAGGGCCACGAGATCGCCGCGCTGAAGGAAGGCGAAGATGTCATCGAGCCGCTGGCCGAGCGTATCGTCGGCATGGTGGCCGCTGAGGACGTCGAGGATCCGCATGAATTCGACGAGTCTGGCCGCAAGCGCCTGCTGGTCGAGGCGGGTCAGCTCATCGACGAAGACACCGCGACTGAGATCGAAGAGTCCGGCATCGAGACCATTCGGATTCGCTCCGTGCTCACCTGCGAAGCGAAGCGCGGTCTCTGCCGCATGTGCTACGGCCGCAACCTGGCGACCATGGAAATGGTCGACATCGGCGAGGCGGTCGGCATCATCGCCGCGCAGTCGATCGGCGAGCCGGGCACCCAGCTCACGCTGCGCACGTTCCACATCGGTGGTACGGCGGCTCGTATCGCCGAGCAGACCTCCCGTAAGTCGAAGGTGGCCGGCGTCATCGAGTTCGGTGATCGCCTGGTCGTCGTCACGAACGGCGAAGGTCAGCGTATCGTCACGTCGTACGAAGGCGAGATCTCGATCAAGGCGTCGAAGGACAAGAACGCCGCGGTCGCCGCTCGTCTCCAGGTTCCGCTCGGCGCCATCATCATGGTCGAGGATGGCGACGAGGTGAAAAAGGATCAGGCGATCTTCACGTGGGATCCGTACACGAACCCGATCATCACGGACGTCGAAGGCACGATTCGCTTCGTCGACATCGTCGAGGACGAGTCGGTGTCCGAGGAGCTCGACGAGCTCACCGGTCTCCGCCAGCGCGTCATCATCGAAGACCGCGAGAAGAAGCTGCATCCGCACATCGAGATCGTGCAGGAGAAGGGCGGGAAGGAGAAGCGCGTTCGCGACTTCATCATCCCGGCCGGCGCGCAGCTCATCGTCGAGGACGGCCAGAAGATCAACGCGGGTACCACCATCGCGAAGGTCGGCCGTGAGGCGTACAAGACTCGCGACATCACGGGCGGTCTCCCACGAGTCGCTGAATTGTTTGAGGCACGCCGTCCGAAAGACCCGGCGACGATTTCTGAGATAGATGGAATAGTGCGGTTCGGCGAGATCAAGCGCGGCAAGCGCGAGATCTTCGTCGCGCCGATGAACCAGGACGGCTCGCTCGACGAGTCGAAAGAATCACAGCTGTACGAAGTGGCCGCGGGCAAGCACCTCCGCGTGCACGAGGGCGACCGCGTGCGCGCCGGTGACAAGCTGTCCGAGGGTCCAGTCAATCCGCACGACATCCTGCGGATCAAGGGCCCGCGCGCGGTGCAGGAGTATCTCCTGAACGAAGTGCAGGAGGTTTACCGCCTGCAGGGTGTGAAGATCAACGACAAGCACATCGGCGTGATCGTGCGCCAGATGCTGCAGAAGGTTCGCATCATGGAGCCGGGTGACACCGAGTTCCTCGAGGGCGAGAACGTGGACAAGATCGTCTTCCGCGAGGAGAACGATCGGGCGAAGAAGAAGAAGCACTCGCCGGCCGTGGCCGAGCCGCTCCTGCTCGGCATCACCAAGGCGTCGCTCACCACGCAGTCGTTCATCTCGGCGGCCTCCTTCCAGGAGACGACGCGCGTCCTCACCGATGCGGCCATCCGTGGCGCGAAGGACGATCTCCTTGGCCTGAAGGAGAACATCATCATCGGTCACCTGATTCCGGCTGGTACTGGTATGTACCGGTATCAGGAGGTCGAGATGGACGTCGGCGTGCCGGAGGGCTTCGAGCCACTCCCGGCGGCGGTGCCGGATGAGCTCCCGAATGTCTTCAGCATGGCAGATGACGACGATCTGCCGGCATTGCCGAGACCGGGCGCAAAGTCGGAGATGTGAGTTGTGAGTCGTGAGAAGCCCGTGAGCGAGTAGCTCACGGGCTTTTGCGTTAGGGGGGCTGAACGCTCGGCTGCGGCTGAACGCTCTCGGCATCCGCTGAACGCTCTCGGCTGGCTCGCTGGGGGCCGCGCCGTTTGCGGCCGCGGCGTTGTTGCCGGGTGATGTCGCTGTCCACGCGGCTGATGAAGCTGGCAAGCATGGCGCAAAGTCGTCGGGCCGTTTCGATCAGATCGAGATCGTCGTCGCGTAGATGCCCGCGTCGGTTCAGCAGGTGCAATTCGTTTTCGCATTCGTTTGCCGAGCCAAGCGCGATGCGAAGGAACCGAAGCAGTTGCGGGTCGCTTCCGAGGCCGCAGCCTTCGGCGATGGCCCTCGGCACTGAGTCCGCCGCACGCTGAAGCTGATCGGCATTGTCACTCAGTTTCGCCGGTAGCCGTCGCACAAACGACGCAACCCTGTCTGCGAACGCAGTCGCCAGCTCGTAGAGTGCGAGGTTCCGGTAGTCTCCCATGCAGCAATCATGGGCGAGAAATGCGCGTTCGTATGCACCGCACTATTGCGCGCACATACATAACGTTGCGCCACTAGCGAGCCAGCGTTCAGCAGCAGCGGCGGCCGCGAGCGTACAGCGGCAGCCGAGCGTTCAGCCCGGCGGCGGTTTGGTCGTTACGACGCTGTCCCTGTCCGCCACCACATCTGAATACAACGAGCTGGCCGCTAATCCGCCGTTGTGATCGGCGCGTATGTCGAGATGCACGACGATCCCATTCTCCACCGGCGTGGGGCCGGTAACGAACATCGGCGTCCGATTGCATTGCACCGAGATACCGCTGCAACTCTTGACCGCCCCGATGCTGTGAAGCTTCAGGACGAGCGTCTGGCTCGCTTGCAGCGCATTTCGCGGCACCTTCATGTTCGTCACCGAGAATGTGCGCGCATTCCCGAGCCGGATACCGTTTGACCCCGGAGCCTGGATCGCATAAACCACGACCTCGAAGTCACTGCGATTGTTGACTACGAGCGGGTAGGTTGGCTGCGGCTTGCCCTTCATGAACGAAGCGCACGCTCCGCCAGCCATGAGTGTGGCGACGACCACCACGCGACGTCGTATGAGAATCCTCATAATCGATCCTGCGATCAAGGACGTCTTCTGCGTCACCTCATCAGTAGCAAGAAACGCCGCAGGATGCCACTACTTTCGCCGGGGACGGTTCGTGCTTCGACTTGTCCAGATGATTATCGCCGTGCAGGAAGACCGCCCGCCGACCTGGAATCGCGGCGGGACGCTCGAAGGGTTGTAGACCTCGAGCGCCTGGACCTCGCCCGCCGAGAGATAATCGTCAATATCACCCGGTCGGAACTCCTGCCACGGCGCTCCATCGACGAAGTAATTCACGCAGCCGTAATTTGGATCCCGCGCGTTCTGGACCACGACGCGGCCGTTCCCCGCGGGAGTGAACTTCAGCATCGGAGCGCCGCGGAGCACGTCGGTGAACCGCGGCGCGTCACGACGCACGTCTTTTCCGTCGAGGAAATAACCGAAGCCCGCCTTTCGGCGATCCGTGTAACCGAGGCTCGCGAGCGCCTCGTCGCGGACCGATTCGATGCGCACCGGCGCGAGTGCGCGCGCGTCGAGAACAATCGTCGCTTCACTGAGTCCGTTCGATAGCAGCTCGACGGCCTTGTCCGTCGCCGCGAACCCGAGCTTTCGCACCTCGAGGTTCTGCGTTCCAGCGGGCAGGCTGTCGAGGGAGAAAAACCCGGCGTCGTTGGTCGTCGTCGCGCGGCCGGACACTTCGACAGAGACGCGCGCGTCTGCGATCGGATGCCCGGCGACATCTGTCACGCGTCCCCTGACACGCGACGTTCCGACCGGAACGACAAGAGGCTTTCCGGAGCTGTCCGGCGTGGCTGCCACCGCGCGCAACGACGAGATGCTCACGCTGCGCCAGGCGAGCGGCCCGTCGACGGCGACGTTCACCTGGCCTGATGCCGAGCCGGCCCGGAATACCTGGAGCCGGCCGACCATCTGGGTCGGAAGGCCGCAAATCACATAGGCGCCCGTGGAATCCACCTGAGCCTCGCGAACGACCGTCTTGCCGGTAAAGCCCAGGACCGATTCCTCATAGGAAAGCTGAACCTTGGACCCGAGTGCCGGCGCCAGCGAGTCGGGATCGGTCACCCGGCCGACCAGCGCGGCGGGGCCACGCATGGCGAGAATCGCGGCGGGACATCTCTTGGTGACGATTTGCCGCGCCGAGGGAGTTGCGATATCAGCGAGGAGCAGCTCCCCAGGGCGAAGAACGACTGGTGGAGTCAGCACCTCGACGGACAACGTGTCGAGCAACGGGTGGGCGAGTGACAGGCGGTGACTGCCGGGAGGCACGCTGTCTATCACGTAGTCGCCCTTGTTATCGGATATGCCGACGCGTCCGAGGCCCTGGACGATGACCAGAGCCCCGGCGAGCGGCCGCTGGTGAACGCTGTCGTATACAGAACCGCGAACAGTTGCAAATGCCGGTTTCGAATTCTGCTGCGCCTCGAGAGCGCTGCCGAAAACGAGAATCGCGGTGAAAACGAGAGCGACGTGCGGGATGTCCAAAGACCGTTTCATCGAACCGAAGTGGCGGGACAGGTCTTCGTACAATGGCCGCCGGAACATGTTCGCACCAGCGCTCCACAAAAGCTTGACGATTACTTCTTGACGCCCACGTGTCGGGCCCGTACCCTCTGCCCGATATCATCCCCACCACCCTGTAGTTCCTTCCTTGGAGGCTGCAATGGCACCACGCAGGGATCTGTACGGCCTGACCGCCACGTTGCTCCTGTGTCTTGCTGGAACGGTCGGCGCGCAAGGGACGATCACCGGACGCATTACCGCCGAAGGATCGGGTAAGCCGGTCGGCGGCGCTCGCGTCATCGTCCTTGGAACGTCCCAGAATACGACAGCGAACGAAGACGGTCGCTATACGCTGCGAAACGTCCGACCGGGGCCAGTCGAAGTGCAGGCGCTGAGCCTTGGCTTCCGCGCGATGAAAAAGGCAGTCACCGTCGACGCCACCAATCCGACGACAGCCGACTTCACGCTCACCGAGCAGGTCACGCAGCTGCCGGACGTCATGGTGACGAGCACGGGCCAGCTGGCCCGACGCGTCGAGCTGGGCAACGCCGTTTCGACCCTTGGTGATGTCTCGCTGAAAGTCGAAACTCAGCCGATTCAAAACGTCACTGACCTGATGATCGCGAAGACGCCCGGCGTGATCGTGCTGCCAGGCGCTGCGGTCGGTCAGGCGCCAACCCTCCGCATTCGCGGCGTGTCGTCGATTTCGCTGACGAACGCCCCGATCTGGGTCGTGGATGGCGTACGATATATCTCCGGCACCTCGGGGACCTCGTCAGGGCAAACGCCGCTCACGTTCCTGAACAACCTGAATCCCGAGGAGATTCAGGACATCGAAATCGTGAAGGGACCGTCGGCGGCAACGCTCTCTTTCCAGCACATTGGGATCCTAAGCTTAGAATTCCACGTGGACAAGTTGTCGCG
>JADMIO011189555.1_pt1 | contig 140445 bp, 102 predicted proteins | sample 8958161 | NCBI WGS metagenome assembly JADMIO01 (sample SAMN16585339, study PRJNA669376) | soil metagenome | isolation source: Crop rotation soil | place: USA: Cullars Rotation, Alabama | collected 2011
CGCGACAACTTGTCCACGTGGAATTCTAAGCTTAGGATCCCAATGTGCTGGAAAGACCCGGCGCGTTCGGGCAGCGCCGAGCCGGACTGCGCCGCGCGGAACCTCGCCGGCCTGCAGGAAGAGCGGCGACAGCGCACCCGACGGCAGCTGCGCGGGACCGACTAGGCGATGTTCGCGAGAATCGTGTTGTACACGATGCGGATCGCCGGATCCGGGTTCACCTCGATCGTGTAGAGGCCCCGGTATCCGATCGACTCGGCGAACGCGACCGCCTTGCCGATGTCCCAGTCCGGGCTCGACTTGATGTGCATGCTGCCCGAGTTCCGCTTCATCATGCCGGTCATCGCGTCGTGCAGCTGCTGCTGGTTCCTGAAGCGCCCCGCCCCGCCGAAATCGAGGTTCGAGTAGCCGCCGGACTTCTCGATGCACTCGTTCAGGATGCCCCAGACGTAGCGCAGCCGCTCCTCCTCGGGCATGGCAGGCGCCGTGGGCGGCGGCGCTGCCGGTTGACCGCCGCGGCCGCCCGGCGTGGGCGCACCCGTTCCCCGCGTCTCGTTGGAGATCATGATCTCCTTCGGCCTGGCGTAATCCTGCAGGTCCTTCCAGAGCGAGATGACACCCGCCTTGGAGTCGTCCGTGAGCGCTCCCTGGTTGAGCATCAACCGCTTGATTCCAAGCAGCGGCGCGACGTCGACCCATTTCTTGCCGGTCGTGAGCCACGCCGCCCGCGCGTCGCCAGCCAGGGCGGCCGCCTTGCCGTCCGGTCCCAGCTGCGCCATGGCGCCGATCTCGATGTTGATCTGGTTGGCCCGCGACCCCACCGCATCCAACCGGGCCTTCATCTCCTTGAACAACGCGGGATCCGGATTGGTCGTGTCCTGCGCCAGATGGCCGTGCTGGAACTCGACATTCCTGACGCCGTACATGTCGACGTAGTACTGCGGCAGATCCATCAGCGCGAGCGTCTGATTCGGATTGGGAGTGGCATTCCACGGGAGCTTGAGCATGTTCCCGTGATTGAGGGTCATCATGCCGATGCGGGCGAGCTTCGCCGCCGGCACATTCGCCGGCCCGCCTCGCCCGCCACCACCACCCCCGCCACCTCGACCCGCGCCTTGCCCCGCCGGGGGCGCCTGGCCAGCCGGCGTCTGCCCCCGACCGAGGGCGGCCGTGCCTGCGACACCCGCCGCCCCGAGAAGAAATGCTCTGCGTTTCATGACCGTCTGCCCCTCCGGAAGCGCGTGGAACCCGCGGGGATTATCGTCGGGCGGCCGGCCCGGACCAAGCCCGAAGAACGAGCGGCCCGGCGCCAGTGAAGTTCGCCCCTCATTTGAGGAATGGGAACAGCTTCCTGATCATCGCCTCGTCCGGCCGGGTCCCGTACTCGCAGATCTCGAACGCTTCGGCATGGCGAACGGCCCTGGCGCGTTCCGCGCCGTACCATTTGGTCAGCGCCTCCCGAACGGCCGGCGACAGTTGCCCGCTCTCCGTTTCCTTCAGCCATCGCTTGCGGTCCGCGGCGCCCTTCGGCACTTTCTCGAGCGTTCCGTCGACCCACGGCAGCCACTCGTAGAACTGCGATACGTGCGCGTCCAGCATGTCGATCTTCGTGTCGATCACGTCGTCGATCGCCACCGCCACGTCCGGACGGAACGCATTCGGCCGCTGGAAATTGTCCTGGAAATACATGAAGACCGGGTTCTTGCGAAGCGCTGGAGTGTCGGGCGTGATGTTCGGGACGACGACCATGTAGGCCGCATCCTGCACGAGGACGCCGGTGTAGCGGTGATCGGGATGGTAGTCGTTCGGCCTCGGGGCCAGGACCAGGTCGGCGTTCCACAGGCGGATCTGCCGGATGATGTCCTCGCGCGGCTTCAGCGTCGGAATCAATTCGCCGTCGTGATTGTCGAGCGTGATGTACTCGACGCCGGCCCGGCGGCCCGCCTCACGTGCCTCTTCACGCCGCCGCGCGGCGAGCGCGCCGCCGCCTTCGATCTGATGGCCGGCGTCGCCATTGGTGACCGACACGAACCGCACCCGATGACCGAGCTTGGCGAGCTTGATCGCCGTGCCGCCGGCGCGCTGGTCGCAGTCGTCGGGATGTGCGCCGAAGGCGATGACGTTCAACCGGCCGTCCGTGTTCGGCGCCAGCGTTCGTTGCGGTCCGGGCTGCTGCGCGGAACCCGAGACGGAGACTGTCGCAAGCGCCACCAGCACGATCAGCCGAACCGACTTCCGCGCGTTCGTCGTGGCCAGACGTTTCATAGATCCTCTGTTGTGTGATCGAGTACCTGTGATGCCGGGCCTCTCGCTCAAAAGCGGCAGGCCACCGGTCATGGGATCGTCCAGAGCGTCAGCGTCGACACATCCTTCACGAACAGCCGGTTACCGGAGATGGTCGGCTGGGTCCAGGTTTCGCTGTCGGCCACCTTGTACCGGCGCAGGGGCTCGAATGCCGCCGTGCCGACGCGCCCGACCACCAGCTCGCCGTCGTCTTCGAGGCTGAAGACGATCGGGCCGGCCTTCACCACCGCCGCCTGGCCGGCCTGGCGCGGTTCGGAGGTCCACACGCTCTTCCCGGTCTTCACGTCGACGGCGAAGTACTGTCCGCTGTTGCGCGTGGACAGCCCGAACAAGGTCTCGCCGACCAGGACCGGATTGCTGAGGCGATAGGGTTGGTCCGCGTTGGTCCAGGCGTCTTCGGTCGTCCACTTGCCGTCGCGTCTGGTGACGGTCACCGCGGTCATCGGCCCGCCATTCGAGACGATCACGGTCTGGCCTGCCAGGATCGGCGTGGCCGAGTTCGTGAAGTTGCTGCTGACGAACGGCCGCTCCCACAGCAATGCGCCGGTCCCGACGTCGAGTCCGACCAGCTTCGCCTGCGTCAGCGCGATGAGCTGCCGGGTGCCGCCCAGATCGACGACGATGGGCGAGCCGTAGCCGGGCGCATCCCCTTCCCAGCTCCATCTGGTCGCGCCGGTGTTGACGTCGAACGCCGTGATGGCCCCCTTCTCGTGGCCTCCCGGGTGAAAGATCACCAGCCCGCGGTCGACAATCGGCGAGAACGCGTGCGTCGTGAACATCGGCACGAGCTCCGAGCCCGGCTTCCGCCACAGCTCCTTGCCCGTCTTCGCGTCGTAGGCGGAGATCACGCCGGTCATGCCGATCGCGAACAGCTTGCCGTCGGCGTAGGCCGGCGTCGATTTCGGTCCCTGCCCGTGCCGTGCCGCGCCCTTGTTCATCGTGAACGACACGGGATGCGGGGCCTCCCAGATCGTCTTGCCGGTGGCCACGTCCAGGGCGCTCATGACCTCGTTATCGCCTCGCCGCGAGAACACATACAGCCGGTCGCCGACGACGAGCGGTGTGGCGTAGCCGGTCCCGACCTCACTGCTCCATCGCCGGGTCAGCGTCTCGGGCCAGGTTTTGGGTTCGGCGAAAGACGACGCCGACCCGTCCCGGGCCTGTCCCCGCCACTGGGTGTAATCCGGCGACGGCTTCTGTGCCGTGGTCAACGCGGCCAGGCCGGTGACGAGCATGACGACCGCGAGCGAGAGTCGGGAGCGCATAGGTGGCGGTGATCCTACCGTTTGACCGATTGGTTCGAGAAATGCCGCGGCGCCGCGCCGTCACCGCGACGTCATACAACGAGTGGGTCGAAAACGAGCGAGTCGCACTATAGTGCGTTCGATGACCACTTCCCCTACCCGTGCCCGGTACCGAGTCGTCGCGCTGGCGACAGCGCTCGGCATGATCACCTACCTCGATCGCGCCTGCATCGCGACCCTGGCGCCGGGGATCATGCGCGACCTCGGCCTGTCGACCGTCCAGATGGGATACGTCTTCACGGTCTTTCAGCTGGCGTATGCGCTGTTCGAGATACCGACCGCCTGGTGGGCCGACCGCAAGGGCACGCGGGCGGTGCTCTCGCGCATCGTCATCTGGTGGTCCGCCCTGACCGCCGCCACGGGTGCGGCGTTCAGCTATCCCGTATTGCTCGGCATCCGCTTTCTGTTCGGCATGGGTGAAGCCGGCGCGTGGCCGTGTGTCGCCCGGACATTTTCACGCTGGATTCCGGTTCGCGAGCGCGGGAGGGTCCAGGGAGTGTTCTTCGCCGGCGCCCATCTGGTCGGCGGGCTGACCCCGGTGCTGGTGCTCGGCCTGCTGACGATCATGCCGTGGCGGATGATCTTCCTCTGCTTTGGCGCGGTCGGCCTGGTCTGGGTCGCGGTCTGGCACACCTGGTTCCGCAACGATCCGGCCGAGCACGAGTCGGTCAATGCGGCCGAGCTCGCGAACATCGTGGCGGACCGGAAGCCGGACTGCGGTCACGCCGCAGGATGGGAGTACTGGGGCGGGCTGCTCCGCAGCAGGAACATGATCGCGATGTGCATCATGTACATCCCGAACTGCATGATCTTCTACTTCTGCATCACCTGGCTGCCGACCTACCTCCGCCAGCGCCACGGGTTCGACGCCACCAGCCTCGGCATCTTCGCGGGACTGCCGCTGATCGTGAGCATGCCTGGAGATCTGCTGGGCGGGCTGGTCACGGATCGGCTGGCGGCGCGGTACGGCCTGAAGGTCGGCCGGTGCGCGCTCGGCGCGGTGGCGTATCTCGTCGCCGGCGTGGCGCTGATTGCGGCTGCGCTCTCGTCCGAGCCGATCCTCGCGGCCACCCTCATCGCGGTCGCGACCGGCATGACCATGTTCACCCTCGGCGCGGCCTGGGGGACGGTGATCGAAGTCGGGCGCAATCACGTCGGTGTCGTCGGCGCGACGATGAATTCGGTCGGGAACCTCGCCGCCATGCTCAATCCCCTGATCGTCGCGTATTCGGTGCAGTGGTTTGGCAGCTGGAACGTCCCGCTCTACGTCATGGGGGCCCTGTTCCTGGTCGGCACCGTGTGCTGGACGCTGATCGATCCGACGCAGCCGGTCTTCGCCGAGATCGCCGAACCGGTGCCGGGCGGGACTTCGCCCGCGCTTCGACCGAGGGCGGTGTAGCGGTCGCGCCTCCCTTCAGGCGCTGCGCCTGCGGACGATCTGGATAACGACCGTCGCGATCCCGCAGGCGAGGTCGAACAGTCGAGACCGGTGGCTTCGAGCCTATTTGCGATCCAGCGGGAACCCGAACGCGTACACCGCGCCGTCGTTGCCGCCGACATACACCTGACTGTTGGAGGTCCACAGCGCGCGTCCGGGCATGTACGCCTTCAGCGTCGTCCCGCTGTTCCAGAGCTCCTTTCCGGTCATCGCATCCAGCGCATAGAGCACTGCCGCGGAGCCGGTGCCGGAGGGTGTGGCCGGCTTGCCGGATGACACGGCGAACACGACATTGTTTACGACGAGCGGCGCCGCCGGCGCTGTCAGCGGACGCGACGTCCACGCCGGCGTCAGCGAGGGCTTGTCACCTCCGTCAATCTTGAAGGCGACGACCGCGTTGCTGGTCGTCGCGAGCAGCCAGGCCTGCCCGGGCACCATCGGGATTCCTGGCGCCGCACCGCCGCCAAAGCCACGGCCGGCAGCGGGCGGTTGCGCCGCGGTCTGCGCGGCGATCGCCTCCGCCGGCGGCGCGGCGTGCTCCTGGAAGAACGCGAGGGCGTCCGCACCGAACGTGGCGCCCGTCACAGTGGCGGAGGCGATCGGCGCGGACAGCGTCATGTCGAACAGGACAATGCGCCCGTCCTTCGTGCCGGCCGCGATCACGTTCTTACCGCCCTGCGTGAAGATCAGCGGCCCGGTCGCAAAGGCGACCGCGTTGTCGGTGAACGACTGCTTCAGGGCGAGGGTCTTCGGATCGAGCGTCACGATGCCGTTGGTGACGACCACGACCACGGTGCCGTCGGCAGCGACGGCAACGGCGCCGACGGGGCTGCCGGTGGTCTTGTAAGAAACGACTGGCCTGGCCTCGCTCGCGAGGTCCATCGCGTAGACGGCGTCCGCGCTGCCGCCGCACTTCCCGGTCGTTGCCGTGTAGAGCATGTCGTTGACGGCCAGCAGATCCGTCGCCCGCGCGCCAGCCGGGACGAACGGCGCGGCCTTGTAGGCGTCTTTCGCGGACGGCAGGCCCACCACGTGCAGCATGCCGTCGCGCGCCAGGGCATACACGACTCCGGATGGACGGCCGAAGCCCCCACCACCGCCCCCGGCTGCGCCGCCGCGACCTGCAGCGGGCGGCGCTCCCGGCGCCGCGGGTGCGCCTTGCGGTGCGCCGGCGCCCGCAGCCACAGGTGGTGGTGTGCCGGCAGGCGGCGCCCCCGCAGCGGGCGCTCCCGCTGGCGGCGCGCCCGCACCGCGACCGGCACCGGCGGCAGGAGCGCCGCCGCGGCCAGCCCCCGCAGGAATCGGCGCGCCTTCTCCGGGATTGCCGACCGCGCTCGAGTAGCCGCCGCGGCCCGCCCGGCCGCCGGCGCCGCCCACCGTCGGCGCCGCCGGGACGAGCGGCGCCTGCCGCGTTGCCGCAACCGGCACCGCGGCGCAGGCGCCCGTCGCACCCGGGGCGGCCCCGAACGTCTTGTACCAGAAGGTCTCGCCGGTGTCGTTGTCGATCGCGATCGCGTCGTTGATGCCGGTGACGATCGACAGCGGCGTGAACAGCGTGACGCCGTTGACGGTCACGCCCTGCACGGCAGGCTTGAGGCCGCGCTGGCCCTCCAACCCGGCCCTCCACTGCAGTTCGAAGCCGGGCTTGGCGAGCGTCTCCACGGAAATGTTCGGATCGGACCGCATCCAGTTCGTGCGCTGGGCGTCGCCGAGCGCCGTCGGCCACTCGTTGCCGATGTTGCGTCCCTGCGCGAACAGCGCCACGCCGGTCACCATGGCGGCGCTGGAGATCAGAAGCGTTCGTGCGATGCGCATTACTTCACCCCGAAGCAGTACAGGTAACCATCGAACGTGCCGAGGTAGGCGCGGCCGTTGGCAATCGTCAATCCGCTGAAGTGATTCCACGACGTGATCTGCGTCCCGCTCGACCACAGCTCCTTCCCTGTCAGGGCGTCGAGCGCCAGCAGTTCGGCGCGGCGCGATCCGGGAATGCGCCGCTTCGCGCTGCTGTCGAGCCCGCCGCCGAGGCGGCTCGGATCGGGCTCGTTCCAGGCCGTGTCCTGCACCGTCTGTGTCGAGTCCTCGCCCGCGCCGTACACGAACACGATGCCGTTGGCGACGATCGCTTCCTCGGCCATGTCGATGTCGCGGGACAGCCATCCCGGCGTCAGCGTCCATTTGCCCTTCACCTGCTCGAGCTTCAGCGCCGCCACCCCGCCCATCGTCGGCCGCCCATGCTCGATCGGGGCGTGGAAGGTTCGGCTCACCGGCCCCCAGAACGGCACGATCACCCATTGCGTGCCGGTCGCGTCCTGCCACGTCGACAGCGATCCCCAGACGCCCTTGGCGTCGAACGCCTGGATGTCGTTGCAGAGGAGCGGCGAGGTGTAGAGGGGCGTCCGGTGATCCTCTCCGCCGAGCGCATCGCGGTCGAGCACCCAGAGCCGGCACTCCTTGCTCGTGCCGATGAGGAACTTCGTGCCCTTGTAGTCGAAAGCCATCGGCGTCACGTTCACGTCGAGGTCGCGCCGCTGCATCCAGTTCGCGTTCTTCGGCGCGAAAAAGTCCACGAGCTGCAGCTGCTTGTTCTCGTCCAGCTTCACCCCGACGATGCCGTTGCCGAGATTGCGGGTCGTCGGATCGAACCGCGCGTCGCCGGTGCCCAGGAACACGCGCCCTTCCGGATCGATGGCGGCGCCACGGCGCCCCCAGAGCCCGCCGCCGGCCGGCAGGAAGATGCTCGCCTTCTTCGTGGCGAGATCGAAGGAATAGAAGGCGTTGGGCTGCCCGCCGCATCCCTGGGCACTCGCGGTGTAGATGACGCCGTTCACCAGGTTCAGCGCATACGGCTTCCCGTTGCCGGGCAGGAACTTCTCGGGCGGGGCCACGTCCTGACCGGTCCCCATGTCCACCTGGCGCAACCGGCCGTCCCAGGACACCGCGTAGATGGTGTGCTTGCCGGGCGACGGTCCCGGACCGACGACGGGCACGGCGGTCTGACCGCCGGGGCAGAGCGTATTGGCGCCGCGGCCGCCCGCGGCAATCTGCGGGGTGCCCTCGAAGTGCTTCTTCCAGACCAGCTCGCCGCTGGCGACGTCGATGCCGAACAGATCGTCGGAGACGCCGGCGACGACCGCCATCTCACGCGCGCCCTGCGCCGTCGTGACGTTCTGGAGGATGAGCGGGTTGAACAGGTTGTGCATCTCGCGCGGCGTGCTCTCGAGCTTCACCTTCCACAACAGCTTCATCTTCCCGACGTTCGCCTTGGTGAAGACCTTCTCGTCCTTCACCCATCCGGTTCGCCCCGGATCCACGCCGTGGGTCACGTAGTCGGATGCGAAGGCCGTCGCCGTGGAACAGATCGCCGCTGCGAGCAGGGCGTGTCGAAGCGTCATGCTGGACCTCGTTAGGTGTGTGTCGGCGGGCGAGCGCGTCCGCCGGCCGCGTCCCGCCACGGTCGTCAACCGTATGGGGGCGGCAGCAGGCAGGTCAAACGCTAAATCGTAATGGTGCGGCGTTTCGCTGCTCGCAACGCGAGCAGCGGCGGTTCGTTCGACGGCGGGCCGTGCGGGACATTTCGGCTCGAGGCGGGGATTGCGCGAGACAGAACGGTGAGCAGTCGCTCATCGCGGCTCCAGCGAACGCCTTGGTACCATGCCGCACCAGTCACGGGTTACCGATAGAACGGCTGCTCCTTCAGCCATCTCGGCCCGTACACCGGCGTGGGCTGTCCCACTTCGTAGGCGCCGAGATCGGGAGCGCGGCCGCTGAACCCGTCGTTGACGTTCGGCAGCTTCACGCCGGCATCCACCGCCCTGCTCCCCGGCTTCAACCGGAAATTGAGATTCCCCGCCTCGTACGGGCGCCCCGGCTTCGACGAATCCGGCGGCGCGGGCGCGCGCAGGTCCTCGAAGATGTCGTAGTCCACTTCGATGCCGTGGCCTTCCTGGCCGGTGGCGGCCGCCAGTTGCGCGAGCGTCGCGAAGCGCGGCGCCTGCTTCGGTTCGATCTCGTAGTCGACGCGGACGCCGGTCTTCGGTCCCAGCCAGGTGTACTGCGGGTCGGCGCCGCGATTCGGCCGGTAGCCGTTGTAGTCGTAGGTCGAGTAGGCAGTGGGACCGCCGAGCACCGCGATGCCGGTCGGCGCGTCGGTGCCGAGGAACAGGTTGTTCCTGAAATCGGCATTCGAGACCCGCTGCGCGGTGCGGTTCTCCGCGATGAAGGTGTTGTGCAGCACGATCACGCCGGCGGGATTGGCGAACTTCAGCGCGACCGGCGTGTTGTACACGACGTTGCGGATGTAGTAGGCAGGGCCGCCGAAGATCGGCTGGGCGCTGAGCGCGGTGTGCGCGGCGTTGATGCCGCGGTTGCGCATCACGCGGATGTTGTGCACGCCGCCGTCCGCTTCGATGAAGTCGTCGCCGGTGACGTGGATGTCGTTGTTGTAGATGTCGATCGCGACCGCCTGCAGGTCCTGCTGCGGCTCGGGCACGCCATGCGTGCAGACGCTGATGCCGTCGTGGAAGAACGCGACCGCGTTGTGCGCAATCACGTGCCCGGAGCCGTAGACCTTCACCGCGAAATAGCTGTTGATCGGATGGGCGCCGTAGAGGCCCGGGTTGGCCCAACCCAGCACCCGGTGGCGATCGTCGCGGCCCAGGAAGATGTTGTCCGCGATGTAGAAATCCTTCGATCCTGCGAACTGGGTGACGACCCCGACGCCGACGTTCTCGATCCGGCTGTTCCGGACGACCAGGCCTTTCGCGCCGGCGACGTCCTTCACGCCCGCCCAGAACGCGACCTCGGTGTTCCGGATGGTGAGGCCATCGAAGATGTTGTAGTCGGCGCCCATCACGTCGAACAGCCGAAAGGCGCCATCGCCGTCGAAGATCACTTCCCCGTCGCCGGCCGCCTTGATCACGATCGGCCGCTCCGGCGTCCCCTTGGCCGTCAGCAGATACGCCCCATCGAAGGTCGTGCTGAGGGGATCCACATAGTTGTGGCGATCCCCTTTGTAGAGCCCCGCGTGCACCAGGATCACGTCGCCGGGTCCGACCTTGTTCTGGAACACGACGTTCCAGTCGCCGGTGCCGGCGCCGGCGTAGGCCGCCATCAAGCCGGTGAAATTCGGCTCCTCCTTGGCGCCGCGCCAGGCCGGCGGGTAGACGTGCAGCACGCGGCCACCGGATGCGGCTTTCGGCTCGCCGCGGGTCCGCACCTTCACCATCTGCACCGCCTGACCGCTCACTCCGTCCGGATCCTTCATCGTCAGGCGGACTTCGTATGCAGTGTCGGGGTCGAGATCGAGGATGCTGCCGGCAAACCGATCCGGCACCGTGTAGGGCGCGCGGAAGATCTTCTCGCCTCCCATCCGCAGCAGCGGCAGCGCGTCGCGCCACTGGCTGTCGCCGGCGCGCCGGTAGCCGACGTCGACCGTGGCGTTGCGGTTGTCGTCACCGCTCATCGCCCATTCGAATCCCAGGCAGATCAGCGTCGGTGGCTCGATGATGAGCTCGCCGGGACGGACACCGTTCTCGGCGCGGAGCGTGGGAGCGGTCATTGCAATGACGGCGATCGTGCAGAGGAGGCGTCTCATGGTCAGCTGGATTGGTCCGCGTCCTGGACGGCGGACATGGCCCGCGACCCTATCACCCACGATGCCAATGGGCAAGAAGCGCGAGCGACCCGAGCGCCTGGCAAACTCATCTCCCGTCCGTTGACCCGGGGCACACGATCGGGGACGATCAGCAGCTATGGCTGAAACACAAGCGAATGTGGTCCAGGCGTCCAACGCCGGGCCGAAACTGCCCGACGGTGTCATCGGCATCGAGGCGCTCGAGTCCTCGGATCCGGTGCTCGGATGCACGGTGTTCACGCACTACAACGGGCCCACCGACCAATTGAGCGGCCTGGCGGTCGGGATGTGCGTCCTCGACCCGGGCTCGACGCCCCATCCTCCCCATCAGCATCCCGAGGAGGAATTCATGATCGTGGCCTCGGGCACGGGAGAGATCGAGTGCGGCGGCAAGATCACCGCGGTCGGACCGGGCGCGGTGATGTACTGCGCCGGCCAGGTCGTGCACGGCATCACCAACACGGGCAAGGTACCGCTGACGTTCTATTGGTCGAAGTGGCTCGGCAAGAACGCGTGAGCCGCCGCCGGCGCTACTTCGCCTCGGGGCGGCCCGATCGCACGTCGTCAATCACTTCGAAGACGTAGCCGTTCACCGGATCGCGGAAGAAGAAGCGCTCGAACGGCGCGGTGCGGAGCGGTTCGAGCAGTTCCGCGCCACGCTGCACGAGCCGCTGCTTGAGCGCGTCGAACTGGGCGAGCGGGTAATAAACGGCGACGTGGCGTCCGAACTCGCGCTCGAACGGCGACACCGCGAAGCCGTCGACGTAGACCAGGTGAATCTGCTGGCCGCGTCCGAGATTGAGCCACGCCGCCTCGTCTGGAATGTTGGTCGGCATGGGATCCCGCGGATAGCCGAGGGTCTCCTCGAAGAAGGCCGCGGTCTTCTGCACGTCGCGCGTCGCGAGGGTCAGGTGTGCGAGGCTCATGGCGTCCGGAGTGTCTCCACGACCTGAAAGTCTAGAGGATTTCCGGCGCACCTGTGAAACTCGATCGGCGCTCAGGTCCGAGCCTCGCGATCGATCCCGCATTCGCGCACCGCGCTATTGCAGCCGCCCGAACGGCACCTTCGTGCCATCTGCACGCGTGATCTCCGTGCCGAGAATCAGGCGTCCTTCCTTCGCGAGGTCGAATGCGCGGGCGAGCGCGCCGCGTATGGGCTTCGGCATTCTCTCCTCGGGCTTCTTCCCCCGTGCTGCCGGATGCCCGGTGACGGTGATGACCTCTCCCATCCGGAGGGAGTCATCCTTGTGGCCGCGCCGGTGGAGCTCGTCGATGGTGTCGCCCTCCACTGCCCACTGCTGAACGTTGCCCTTGGAATCCTGCGCCGAGACGAGCAGATACACGGAGTACGGCGGTTTCGGTCCGGCACTACCAATCAGCATGCCTTTCACGGTGACCTGCCTGGTCTTGTCGTACCCCTGATCGGGCGCACTCTGCGAAACCAGCGGGTTCGAAAGCGGGAGCGTCAGGATCGCGACCGTGATCGCGAGGAGAGACATGTGCCGCGGCATGTTCATGGTCACTCGTGGCGAATGGCGGTCATCGGATCGATTCGGGTCGCACGGAGCGCAGGTAGGAGCGACGCGGCCACGGCGAACCCGAACAACACCGACCCGACAGATGCGTAGGTCAACGGGTCCGCGGACGTCACGCCAAACAGAATGCCGGCGAGAGCTCGCGACAGCAGGAACGCCCCACAGAGACCGCCCGCCACGCCCGCGGCCGCCACGGCTGCCCCGTGCGACAGGACCAGGCGCAGCACCGCCGACCGCCGCGCCCCGAGGGCGATCCGTATGCCGATTTCCCTGGTTCGCTGCGCCGTCGCGAATGCCACGGTGGCGTACACGCCGACGATTCCAAGCACTGCCGCCAGAAGCGCGAAGAGTCCCGACCAGACCGCGTAGAACCGCGGGCGCGCCATTCTTGCCCACGCGATGTCCCGCAGGGGCATGACGCCCTCGAGCGCCGCCGCCCGATCGAGGTCGCGCAAGAGGGCGTGTAGGTCGGGTATCAGCCGGCTGGGATCGGCATTCACCCGGGCGGCGTATGTAAGGGTCCCCAGCGCGGCGATCTCGCGCATGGGCTCGGGCATCTGTGGCTGAGCATGCAGCGCCTGACGGGGATCCATGAAGAACTGGGAATACGGCTCCTCCCATGGCATGCCGTTGTGAATGTCGTCAACGACGCCGACGATCATCCACGCGTGCGGTCCTGGCGGCAGTCGCACCTGCTCCCCGATCGGGCTCCGCAGGCCGAAGTAGCGGCGCGCCACCCCGCGCGTGACGAGCAGGACCCGCGCGTTCCCGGCGCCATCCGCCTCATCGAACTCGCGCCCTTCAAGGAGCCGTACGCCCATGGCGCGCAGGTAGCCACGGCTGACCGAGCGGGCCTGAGGCGCGGCGGGATCGCGCAGCATCTCCTGCAGCGTTCGTCCAGGCGGCTGGAAGACACCAGACACAAAGGCGCCGCCGGCCAGGGGCGGGAGGTTCGCGAAACCGGCGGCGGACACGCCGGGCAAAGCCGTCAGCCGCGTCGCCAGTTCGTGGGCGAGAGCTGCCTTTCGGGCGACCGGATAACCGGGCGGCAGGACCAGCTGAAACGACAGCACATTGGCCGGGTCGTAGCCTCTGGGTGCCTGCACGATCCCGACGAAGCTACGGATCAGGAGGACCGCGGCCACGAGCAGGGTGGTTGCGATGACAACCTGACCGATCACGAGGGCGTTCCGTACCCGGCCTCCCGTCCGTGACAGCGTCAGGGGACGAGTGCCGGCGATGCTGTCCGCGAATGGCCGTCGCTCGTCGGCGACGATCTGCAGGGCCGGCCCGAGTCCGGCGATGACGCTGGCCGCAAGCGCAAGGCCGACGGCAAACGCCAGAGCGCTCCAATCGAGTCCGATATCGTCGACTCGAGGGAAGACCGAGCCGGTTCCGAATTGCTGTCGCGCGGCGAGCTGGAAGAGCTCGGGAACGTTGACCCGGGCCATCGCCTTCAACAATTCCAGGCTCGCGTAGGAGATCGCCAGCCCGATGATCGCCCCCGCGGATCCCAGGATGACGGCCTCCGCCAGGAACTGCCGGATGATGCGGCCACGGCCGGCGCCCAGTGCTCGCTGGACGATCGCCTCATGCCGGTGGCGTGTATTCCTGGAGAGCAGCAGGGTGAGGACATTCGCCGTGACGATCAGCATCACGAGAAGCGCCGCGACCATGAACAGGCGCAACGCAGGAGCGACCGGCGCCGTCATCTGAGTCTGGAGGGCTTGCACCCGATAGCGAGGTCCCTGGCCCGGCGCCGAATTGCCGGTTCCCGATCCTGGTGCCAGCCGTCGGCCGATGACGTCCGCTTCGGCAGCGGCATCCTGCAGGGACACCCCGTCGCCGAGCCGCGCCACGACGCTCACCAGCGCCGTTGCGCGCTCGGATTCGGCCGGTGCGCGGGCGAGGGGCACCCAGAACTGTGTCTCCGCCGACGGGCAATCGAAATTCTCCGTCAGGATGCCCACCACGCTGTGCCCGATGCCGTCGAGTGCGATGGTCCGCCCAACCACATCTGGCGCGGAGCCGAAGTAGGAGCTCCACGCAGCGCGGCTCAGGACCACGACCCGCGACTCGGAGCGCTCGTCGCGTTCGATGAGCGGACGCCCCAGCGTTGTCCGCGCCCCGAGCAGCTGGAAGATGTCTGGTGACACGCGGGCCACAACCGCGCGCGACGCACCGTCAGCGGTGGTGACGGTGGAGGAAAACGTCACGGAGGCGCTCATCGACGACAGCGTCTTCGTCACAGCCCGCCACTCGAAGAATCGCTGTTCCTCCATGAGCACGCGCTCTTCGGCAACGCCGCGGGAGGTCTCGTCTGGCGGGATGGTCTCGACGATTCGCACGAGGCGTCCCGCCTCCGGGTATGGCAGCGGATCGAGCAAGAGGGTCTTGACGACACTGAAAACGGCGGTGGAAGTCCCGATCCCGATGGCGAGCGTGAGAACCACGACGGCTGCAAGTCCCGGCACCCTGCTCATCCGCCTCGAGACATGGCGCACGTCGAGGGCCAGATCAGACGTGATGGCGTGGGCAAATCCGCTCGAGAGGCGGCTGATAGCTCGCTCCACGTTGAACTCCCCCGTTGCAGGCCGGGCAGTCTAGCACGCGACCGGTATCAGAATGGGCGTGCCGACGACGATCCCGGCGATACCAGCCAGACGCGCCAGGGAAGTCATCGAAGATAGGATAGCCGGGCGAGCCGTGGTCCCGGGCCAAGCCGCGAGCGCCCGATCGAGCAAAGCTCAGGAGTTCTGGCGCGGCCGCGCGAAGGAGACGCACGTGACGTTGTCGTCCTGGAGAAGTCGGCGCGGGCTGGCGGCCGCGGCGCTGGTCGGCGCGGTGCTGGCGGCAACACCGATCGCGCGAGCACAGCGCGGCCGGCAGACCAGGACGCCGGCGCCGGCGCTTGCCCTGGAGCTCGCCGACTTCGCCTCGCTACCGGCGACCGGATTGCCAGACGGGACCGGCAACAACGCCGGGTCGCTCGCGCGCATCAACGTCATGCGGCAGGAGCCGGGCCCGGGCGGCCGGTTGTTCATCAACGACCTGACCGGACCGCTCTACATCCTCGACCCGCGCACGAAGAGCGCCACGACCTATCTCGATTTCAACGGACGCGGGTCCCGAACCGGCCTGTTCGACAAGATCACGACGGACGCCGGTCTGGCCAGCGGGTTCATCAGCTTCGAATTCGATCCGGCGTACGCTCGCAACGGGCGCTTCTACACCATTCACCTCGAGGAGATCGCGCTGCCCGGGACGCCGGCGCCGGACAACCAGAGCGCTGCCGGCCTCGAGGTCGCCGGTTACGCGGCCACCGCGCCGATCCCGACGCCCGGATCGGTCGACCACGAAGGCGTGCTCATCGAGTGGACGGACTCGAACATCGCGAACACGACCTTCGAGGGCCGCGCCCGTGAGTTGCTGCGCATTCCACTCAACAGCCGGATTCATCCGCTCGGCGACCTGTCGTTCAATCCGGCCGCCAGGTCCGGCGATGCCGACTGGCGCGTGTTGTATGTCGCGTGCGGCGATGGCGGCTCCGGCGACTCACGGGCCAGCTACCGTCTCAACGGGCAGCGACTGGATACACTCGTCGGGAAAATCCTGCGCATCGTCCCCGATCTCTCCGAGCACACAGCCGACAGCACGATCAGCGACAACGGCCGCTACCGGGTGCCGCGCGACAACCCGTTCGCGGGCGTGGCCGGCGCGCGTCCCGAAGTCTGGGCCTATGGCGTGCGCAATCCTCACCGTCTCGGCTGGCACGTCGAGCGTGGCACCGCGCACCTCATTGCCTCGATGATCGGCTGGCGGATCTGGGAGACGGTGCTGCTCGTTCACAAAGGCGGCAACTACGGCTTTCCGCTGCGCGAGGGGGGCGAGCTCGTCGAGGGCGAAAGGACGAATCCGGCGCTGCCACAGCCTGACGTGCTGCCGGTGCAGATCACCGACACGGTCACCGCGGGCACCGCACCGCCGCTCTATCCTGTGCTGCGCTACGGACACGGCCAGGGCGGTGGCGACGCGATCGCCGGCGGCTTCGTCTACAGCGGCACACGGGTACCACAGCTGGCTGGCAAATTCGTCTTCGGCGACATCTCGACCGGCCGGCTCTGGTGGGCGGATTTCAGCGAGATGCGCGCCGCCGACGACGGCGTGGCGAGCACGATGGCGCAGATTCACGAGCTGCAGGTGTGGTGGGACGATCCCGCTGACACGCCCGACCGTGGCCGCCAGCTATACCCCACGCTGGCGCCGATAGTGACTGCGGCCTATCACACGCGCGGTGGCCGCGATCCCGATCTCCCCGGCACGGGGGCGGTCGCCGGCTCGGGTCGTGTCGACCTCCGCTTCGCCACGGACCGAAGCGGCGAGCTCTACCTACTGAGCAAGAGCGACGGTGTCGTCCGAAGCGTCGTCGGTCTGTCTTCTGCGAGCACCCCCGGCAGCCGCAATCGCGTTACTCCGTAGCCTACCAACTAGATCGGTGAGCACATGGCTACAATCCTCCCGCGGAGGCGATGATGGGTCTGTTCAGATCGTTCGCACGGAAACCTGCAGGTCCGGTTGGCGCGTGTCTGGTGGCGTTCGCCACATGGGCGTTTCTGGAAGGCACCGTCTCGACGCAGGCGCCTGCTCCAACCCCGCCGGCTCAGGGCGGCGCGACACCGTCGCCGGCCGGCGGCGGCCGCGAGGGTAGTCCAGCAACCGCGGCCGGCCGCGGCGGCGGTCGCGGCGCCCTGTCTCCGTTCGCGCAGGCAGCGCTCGCGGCCCTGCGGGCGCCGCTGGATCGCCTGACGCCGGTGACCGAGGCGATGCTGCGGAATCCGCCGCCTGCCGACTGGCTGCACTGGCGGCGCACCTACGATGGCTGGGCGCACAGCCCGCTGACGCAGGTCAATCGCGAGACCGTGAAAGACCTGAAGGTGGCCTGGACGTGGAGCCTGAACTCAGGCACCGGCGCCGTCAACGAGTTCACGCCGCTCGTCCACGAGGGCGTCATGTTCATGTGGAACTTCGGCGAGACGATTCAGGCCCTCGACGCGAAAACCGGCACCCTCCTCTGGCAATACAGCCACCCGCTGCCGGCTGACTACCCCTCGCTGCCGGGTTTCTTCAGGACCAAGCGGAGCCTCGCAATCGGAGGCAACAGGCTGATCGTCCCGACGACCGACATGCGCGTCATCGCGCTGGACGTCAAGACCGGCGCCAAGCTGTGGGATGTCGTCACCGATGATTACAAGAGCCTGCGCACGTACAACAGCGGCCCGATCGTCATCAAGGACAAGGTGCTGGTCGGCGCCGGCAACTGCTCGCCCGGACACGCGAACTCCACGACCGGCACCTATGCCGGAATGTTCCCGCCCGGCGGATGCTTCATCACCGGCCACGATCTCGAGACCGGAAAGCAGCTGTGGCGGTTCAACACGATCGCCCAGTCAGACGAGCCCGGCGGCGACACCTGGAACAACCTGCCGAACGAAAAGCGCGGCGGTGGCGCCATCTGGGTGGCCGGGCAATACGACGCGGAGCTCAATCTGACGTACTGGGGCACCGGCTCCCCCTCGCCGTGGTCGACCGTCACCCGCGGCTCCTTCGAGGCGAAGGGGCTCTACATGAATTCAACGCTGGCGCTCAATCCCGACACCGGCAAGCTGGTCTGGCATTACCAGCACATCGGGGCCGACCCCTACGACCAGGACTACGCGTTCGAGCGAATCGTGGTGCCCGTGAACTTTCAGGGGAAGCGCCGCAAGGCGGTGATCACCGTTGGCAAGCCGGGGATTTTCGAAGCCCTGGATGCCGCGACCGGCCAGTTCCTGTTCGCGAGCGATCCCGGTGCGCAGAACGTCGCCACTGCGCTGGATCCGGTGACGGGAGTCAAGACGCTGCTTCCCGAGCCGCTGCCCCCTGGCGTCACCCGTTGCCCGGGCAACATGGGCGCCAGGAATTTTCCAGCCGGCTCGTTCAGTCCGTCGACCAACCGCTATTACCTGCCGATTATCGACACCTGCATGGGGAAAATGGGTGAAACGCCGGCCCGCTTCCTGGCCTTCGACCTGCAGACGATGGAGTTCGCGTGGGACATCCGCACCCGCGTCGCGCAGTCGTCCGCCACGCTCACGACCGCGGGGGGCCTGGTGTTTTCGGCGACGCCGGACCGCTATTTCCGCGCCTTCGATGACCGCGACGGCAAGATCCTGTGGGAGAGCCCGCGTCTGAATGACATCCCCAACGCCTTTCCGATCACCTATATGGTGGACGGTAAGCAGTACATCGCCATGCCGGTGGGAAATTCCGGTCTCCAGGGCAATGCCGCGTTGAGGCAGGCACCGGAGCTTGGAGTCGTGCGCGGGGCATCGTCGTCGATGCTGTGGGTGTGGCAGCTGCCGTGAGATCCTCGCCCCGGGATAGACGCTGAGGCGACAACACAACGTCGTTTTGAGAACGAAGCGTCCGTCGAGGGACCGCGGTTGACGCTACTATCTCCCCGTCCATGCGACTCACCTCGACCGTCCCGCTGCTGATTGCTCTCTCAGCCGCCGCCGCCTGCGGGCGCTCGGCGGCGCAACAGCCCTACGACCTCGTGATCGCCGGCGGCTCGGTGCTCGACGGGGAGGGCTCGCCGGCGGTGCGGGCGGACGTCGGGATCCGCGCCGAACGGATCGCGACGATCGGCGATCTCCAGGCTGCGGCGGCCACGCGCCGGATCGATGCGGCCGGGCTGACGGTGGCGCCCGGGTTCGTCGACATGCACAACCACTCCGACTACACGATCCTCGTCGAGCCGAAGGCCGAGAGCATGATTCGGCAGGGCGTGACGACGATGGTGCTGGGCGAGTCGCGTTCGGCGGGGCCGATCAAGGCGGGCGCCGACGAGGCTCGCGCGCGTGCGGATGGCGTGACCGTCGACTGGACGACGCTCGGCGGCTACTTCGCCAAGCTCGAGCGGCAGCACATGGCCACGAACATCGCCTCGTATGTCGGCGAAGAGCAGGTGTGGACCTACGTCAAGGGCTACGGCCAGCCGCCGGCGACGGCGGCGGACCTCGACGAGATGAAGCGGCTGATCGCGCAGGCGATGGAAGAGGGCGCGATGGGCCTCTCGACCGCGCTGCTGCAGCCCCCATCGAGCTTCGCGACTACGGCCGACCTGATCGAGCTGGCAAAGACCGCCAAGCAGTATGGCGGCATCTATTCGTCGCACATCCGCGATGAGGGCGAGGGCGTCTTCCGCGCGATCGACGAAGCGATCCAGGTGGGCAAGGGCGCGAAGATTCCCGTCGACATCATCCACATGAAGATCGCGCACCGCCAGCTCTGGGGCCGGGCGAGCGAGATCATCGCGATGGTCCAGAAAGCCCGCGACGAGGGCTTCGACATCCGCGCCAACGTGTACCCGTACACCGCGGGGCAGAACAATCTCTCGTCGATCGTGCCGCCATGGGCGCACGACGGCGGCCGCGAGAAGCTGCTCGAGCGGCTCGCGGATCCCGCGGCCCGGAAGCGGATGCGCGAAGAGGTGATGAACGGGCTGCCGAACTGGTACAACCACTACCTGGCGACCGGCGACGGCTGGGGGGGCATGATCCTGGTGTCGCTCCAGCGCGAGCGGAACAAGCCGTTCCAGGGCAAGCGCATGAGCGAGCTGATCAAGGCCCGCGGCGGTCATCCGGCCGATGTGTTGTTCGACGTGCTGATCGAAGAGCGCGGCAGTGTCCCCACCGTCTTCTTCCATCACTCCGAAGCGGACATGCAACTGATCATGAAGCAGCCATGGACGTCGATCGGATCGGACGGAAGCGCCGTCAATCCCGACGGCCCGACCGGCCGCACCCATCCGCATCCGCGCTACTACGGTACGTTTCCCCGCGTGCTCGGTCGCTACGTCCGCGAGCTGAAGGTCATCCCGCTGGCCGAGGCGGTGAAGAAGATGACCAGCATGAATGCCGACAAGATCGGCATCACCGATCGGGGCCGGCTGAAGGAAGGGCAGTTCGCCGACGTCACGATCTTCGATGCCGATCGGGTCGTCGATCGGGCGACGTTCGAGAACCCGCACCAGTTTCCGGTCGGCATCGAGTACGTGATCGTGAACGGGCAGGTGACGATCGACAAGGGGCAGCACACCGGGGCCCTCGCCGGGCGGGTGATTTACGGGCCGGGGAGGCGCGCAGGCAAGTGAGGCGTCGGCCCGGCGCTCGATTTCACGCGATTCGGAAATAGGTGTTGTATCTCTCGGTGTCGACCGTGAAGTACGGCACGAACACCAGATCGCGGCCGGCAACCACCGTGCGGTAGGTCTGACCCGATGCCGAAAGCGGCGTCAGCGATCCGGGCAGGTTGATGGGCTGCTCGCCGATGCCGTCCCACGGATTCAGGCCGACATACATGACGGCACCCCGCATCACCGCCGCGAGGTTCGGGTTCTCTGGATCGATGGACAGGGTGCGTAGAGGCTGCGGCACGACCAGGTCGATCGCATCGCCCGCCTTCCAGGGCCGCCTCACCGTGGCGAGCTCCCCTGGCGTGACGGCCTCGGTTCGGCCGTTGACGCGCAGCGTCGCGCCGCGCGCCCACCCCGGGATGCGCAGCTTGATGACGAAACGGCCATCGCCGGGCTCCCGGACGGTCAAGCGCACCGCGTCCGCCGCCGGATAGTCGGTGTCCTGGACGATCGCGACCGCGCCGCTCTCCCGCTTCCAGGTCACTTCCGAGGCCACGAACAGGTTGACCACCAGCGCGTCGTCGTCGTGGAAATACGCGTTCAGGACGTAGTCGGCGACACCTTGAACCAGGGTGCCTGAACAGCATGGCCACTTGCGGTGGTAATACCGTTTCTCCGCAACCGGACCGTAGTCCGAATAGTACGGGTAGTCGCCGTCGCTGTTCGGCAGGCGCGTCGCCAGCATGGTGTTGTACAGCGTGCGCTCCAGCCCGTCGCCATACTCGGGACGGCCGGTCAGGCGAATCAGGTATCGCGCTAGTTTGATGTCGGCAAAGCTGCCGCATGGCGTCTCGAAATGAGCCTTGGAGCTCTTCAGGCTCTCGGCGAGCTTGCCCTGCCCGAGGTGAACGAACTGTTCCTCGGGGGCCCAGCCTCCGGACGCGAAACGCTGCGGCTCGAGGAAGCGCCAGGCGTTCGTCAGCGCCCTCAGGTACTTGGCGTCGCCGAGATTGAGGTAGGCCTGCGCCCCGGAGCTGAGCGCGATGGTGTGGCTGTAGGCGTGCTTCTCCGGCAGGACGTCGATGCCGGCAGCCAGCGGGTCGAACCACTCCTTGTCGAGCAGGTAGTGCACCGCCAGCTTGCGGTACTTGTCGTCGCCCGTGATCCGCGCGGCATGGAACAGGTTTTCCGAGACGACATAGGTTTCGTCGTAGGGCGGATTCCTCTTTCCGATGCGGTCGCGCGACACCGGCGAGATGTACGGCAGGCACTTGTCGATCGTCGCCGGCAGCAGGCGCTTCGCTTCCTCGACGCCGCTGAGTTGAAACGCGTCCACGAGCCCGACGACGTACTTGTCCATGACGTAGGCGGCCCACTGCGCCTGCGCATTCGGCCCGGCATAGGGACTCTCGGCTCGCCGGATGAACTCGCCGAACCCGGCGACCAGCCGCGCCACCTTGTCGTGTGCCGCCCGGTCGCCGGTCGCCGCGCCGAGCCGCGCCAGTCCGGAGATGTACTGCCCGAGTGTCAGGCCGGGCACGAAGCCGTCGGTATCGTACCAGCCGCCCATGTCGGGGCCCGGCGCCGGCAGCCCGGCGCGTTCGCGAAACACCTTGAGCAGGCGATCGTTGTCGAGGGCGAGATAGTGCGCATGAATGCGATCGAAGTGCTGCCCAAGGGGGCCCCCAGTCAGCCGGACGGCGCCGTAGGGGAATTCGCGGAGCACCTCCGCGCCGCCACGAGAAACCTGGCCGGAAGCAAAGGCGCTTGAAGGGTCAGCGAGAGCGGTCGCCGCGGCGGCACACACGGCGCACTGCATGAACCCCCGCCGTGAGATCGCGTGCAGCTGCCCGGACCTGTCGCTCATGCCGGTCAGGATAATGCGGATCGGGGCTCTCACCCGATTTCTTCGCCGATCACTCCGGGACAGCCCGAGAGCACAGACGCCGTGACACTAGAATGAGCGCCGTGTTACTACGTCTGGATTCATATGCCCCAGGGAGTTTGACCCGACACCACAGCCGCCAGCTGTTTCTGGCAGGTCGCCTCCTGGTCATCCTGCTCGCTCTTGGTCTGGGCAGCGCGTGTCATCGCGGCGCCTCGAGCGGACGCGATGCCGATGCGAAGATCGACGCGCTGTTCGCCGAATGGAATAAACCCGACTCGGCGGGCTGCGGCGTCGGTGTGAGCCGCAAGGAGACGATGGTCTTCGAGCGCGGCTACGGGATGGCCGACCTCGAGCGGAAGGTGCCGATCACCCCCGCTACCCTCTTCGATCCGGCCTCGATTGCGAAGCCGTTCACCGCGCTCAGCGTCATGCTCCTCGCCGCACAGGGCAAGCTGTCGCTGGACGACGAAGTGTGGAAATACGTGCCGGAGTGGGTGGACCGGCAGGATCACGTCACCATCCGCCACCTGCTGGCGCATACCGCCGGCCTCCGCGACGCCTTCCTGCTCATCGAGCTGGCGCCGCCGGCGGCGCCGGGCGTCGACATCAACGAGCACATTCTGCGAACCCTCGCCCGGCAGCGAGGCGTCAATTTCGTGCCGTCCACCGAATTCAGCTACAACAACGGCGGCTACAACCTGCTCGGAAGCATCGTCTCACGGCTCAGCGGACAACCCTTTCGCGAGTTCGTGGCGGCGCACATCTTTGGTCCCCTTGGCATGACGCAGTCGTCGTTCCGGGGCGGCCCCGTCGCAATCTCGGCGCATCATGCGCTCGGATACCACCACGACGACCGCGGCTTCCATCTCGCACGTGCCGGGGGCATCGACACCTCGGCGATTGTCGGCAACTCCGGGCTGTTCACGACGGTCGGCGATCTGCTGGGGTTCGCGCAGAACCTCGGCGACGCGCGCGTGGGCAGCCGCGACTCTCTCGACGAGATGCAGAAGGCCGTAGCACTCGGCGGGAACGGCACGAGCCCCTGGGGCCTCGAACGGAGGTCGGCGTCGACCGCGGTCCCAAAACGGTTGGCCATGGCGGCGGCGACCGCGGCATCGCCGCGTATCTCATTCGCTATCCCGCGCACGATCTGAACGTGGCGGTGCTCTGCAACCTGGACAACCTCAACGCGCGGGTCGGGACGCTGGCGCGGGAGGTCGCGGCCGTCTATCTACCGGAGCGGACCGAACCGGTGAAGCCCGAGGCGCCCCCGGTCAGCGCTGGACCCTCGCTGACGAGCGCAGAGCTCGCGAGCAACGCCGGCCTGTATCACGATCTGACGACCGACACCTACGGCCGCGTATACGTGAGGGACGGCAAACTGTGGGCGTCGCTCGATGCCGGCGACGGCCCGGGCGACAGCTTCGAGTTGCGTCCCCTCGACGCCAACCGCTTCTCCATTCCCGGCGCGCCGGTCGTGGCGGAGTTCGTGGCCCCAGGTGGGGGGCGTCCGCGTCAGATTCGCGTGACGGGCGCGGGGCAAAAGCCGATGGTGTCGGAGCAGGTGGCCGAAGGCTTTGCGCCGACGGCCGCGCAACTGCGGGAATACGCGGGGCGCTACGCCAGCGCCGATCTGAAAGTCACCTACACCCTGGTGGCGCGTGCTTCAGGGCTGGCGCTGCAGATCCCGGGACGCGACGAGATCCCCCTCCAGCCGGTGTTCCCTGACGCGTTCTATGGCTCACTCGTCGATCTGATTAGATTTTCCCGTGCTCCTGGCCCGCAGGCGAGCGCATTTACCATCAACCGGACCAGCGTCCGCAATCTGCGCTTCGAGAGGGTCCGGTAGTCCTCGCCGATTGGTGATTGTCCAATGGATAATCGACGCTCCGACTTGTGCTGCGCTGAGGATTGACACCTTTCCCTGACAGGTGATTGTCGATGTCCAGAGACACTGCCGTTACGCCCGATCGCCGCTCGTTCCTGAAGACCGTTGCCGCCGCTGCCGTCGCGCTCGGCGCCGACCGCGCCGGCGCGGCGCAGACGCGTCCGCCGGTCCGGCTCGGCCTGGACATGTACAGCGTCGGCGCCCAGCAATGGACGCCGTTCGAGCAGATGGACTTCGCCGCGAAGTGGAACGTGAAGATGGTCCACTTCAGCGAGATCCGATTCCTGGGCAGCCCGGATTGGAAGGTCGCGCTCGATCCCGCCAACCTGCGCAAGATCCGGGCGCGGGCCGACGAGTTGAAGCTCGACCTCGAGATTGGCATGCGCAGCATCTGCCCGACCTCAACCGGGTTCGACAAGGCCGCCGGCACCGCGGAAGAGCAGCTCGGCCGCATGGTGGACGCCGCGAAAATCATGCGCTCCCCCATCGTCCGCTGCGTCCTCGGCAGCCAGGCCGACCGCACCGGCCCGATCGAGAAGCACATCGAGGCCACCGCGCAGGTCCTGCGGAACACCCGGTCGAAGATCATGGACGCGGGCGTGAAGATCGCCATCGAGAACCACGCCGGCGACATGCAGGCGCGTGAGCTGAAGATGCTCATCGAGACCGCCGGCAAGGAGTACGTCGGCGCCTGCATCGACTCGGGCAACGCGGTCTGGACCATCGAAGACCCGCACCTCACGCTCGAAGTGCTCGCGCCGTACGTGCTGACGAGCCACATGCGCGACAGCTACGTCTTCAACGCGCCGGGTCGCGGCACGGCCGTCCAGTGGTGCCGCATGGGCGACGGGAACATCGGGATGGAGGACTACATCCGCAAGTACGTCGCGCAATGTCCCGGCGCCGCGGTGTCGCTCGAGGTCATCGTCTCCAACACGCCGCGGGTCTTCAACTACCGCGACCCGCAGGCCTGGGCGATCTTCCAGACGACGCCGGCGTGGGAGTTCGCGCGCTTCCTCGCGCTGTGCGATCGCGGCACGCCGCGCGAGCTGCCGCCGCCAGGACAGGGGCGCGGCGGCGGCGGCGGTGGACGGGGACCAGGTCAGCCCGGCGGCGGCGCGCCGGCTGGCGCGCCTGCGGGACCACCTCAGGGCGGCCAGGCGCAAGCCGGCCGGGGCGCCGGCGGCGGTCAGCCCAATCCCGAGGCCCAGCGGATCAACCGCGAGCACGTCGAGGCCAGCCTCCAGTGGACCCGCGATTTGCTGGCAAAGCTGTAAATCAGAAACGCATTGTCGATTCGGCGTCGTGTCGTCCGACCAGGCTGTAGCGACGCGATCACGCGGACGCTTACAGCTCAGAGGAGAGACGAAACATGCGATTCCTGTCGATGATCCGGGTTGACGAGAACACCGGGCAGGTACCGAGCGAGCAGCTCATGACCGACATGGGCAAGCTGATCGACGAGATGACCCGGGCAGGCGTGCTGGTCCTCACCGCCGGCCTGCGCCCGACCAGGGAAGGCACGCGCGTCCGCCTGCGCCGGGGACAGTTGTCGACAGTCGACGGGCCGTTCGCCGAAACCAAGGAAGTGGTGGGCGGCTTCGCGATCCTCGAGGCGCCGTCCAGGCAGGAGGCGATCGAGCTCACCAAGCGCTTCCTGCAGATTCACGGTGACGTGTGGGACCTCGAGTGCGAGGTGCGTCAGCTGGAGGGGCCGGACTTCGGCACCGACGCGCAGGCCCGCTCGTCGTAGTCTGCGAGGCTGAACAGGCGGCTATCGCTGGACGGCCCGGTTCGTACGGCCGTCGATCACCGTCACCTTGTCGCTCAGCCGGTTGGCCACATAGATCGTATTTGTCACCGGGTTCACTGCTACCGCCCACGGTCCCTTGTCGGCTGGAACCGTGGCGGCCAGCGTGTTGGTCCGGCCGTCGATGACCGACACGCTGTTGGCGTGGGTATTGACGACGTAGATCATGTTGGTCTTCCGGTTGATCGCGATCTGCTGCGGCCACAGTCCTACTTTGACCGTCGCGATCGGCCGGTGCGAGCCGCCGTCGATCACGGTGACGTCGCTGCTGCCGTAGTTCACGACGTAGATGCGGTTGGTGACGTCGTTCACGGCCGCGGCCATCGGCACGTTGCCCGTGCCGACCGTGGACACGAGGTTGGTCCGCGTGTCGACGACGGTCACCGCATCGTTGTTCGGAGTCGGCAGGTAGAGCAGGCCGTTGGCCTCGTTCAGGGCCGAATCCCACTGATGAAAACCCGGCAGTTCGATTCGGGTCGGCTGGTTGGTGACGCCGTCGACGACGGTCAGGAAGTTGTCCTGGTAGCCGACGAAGTAGATCTTGTTGGCCTTGACGTTGACCGAGAGCGCGTTCCCCTCGGTGCCGGCGTGGATGACCGTGGCCGCCTTCGTCGCGAGATCGATGACGGACGGATCGGTGCCGGTGCTCGCCGACACGTACAGCCGGTTGGTCGCAGGATTCAACGCCGTCAGGCTGCCCCGGTCGGCCTTCAAGGTGTCGACGATGGCATCGGTGTCGGGGTCGATCACCGAGATCGTCCCAGGACCACGGTTCATCGCGTAGACCCGGCCATCGCGGGGATCGATCGTCAGGTCCTTGACGTTGGCGCCGGTCTCGAGCGCGACGACGGCGCCGTCAGGCCCGTTGACGATCTTTACGACGCCGAGGTCGGGGAAGGCCACGTAGGCCTTGCCGTTGCGGGTGTTGACGACCACGCCCTTGGGGCCGTCGGTGACGCCGACCTCGGCGCCGACGGCGAGGGTGGAGACGCAGAGGATCACCGCGATCGCGATGCGGCAGGTGGGCACTGATGTCACGGCCGGCGCAATGTACTATGCTGCCGCGCCGACATGAAGAGAATCCTGCGATCGATCGCCTGCCTCGCCGCCTGGCTCGTGGTACCGACCGGCGCCGCCGTGCAGCAACCCGGAAGCCAGCGCCCCAGGGTCCTGGCCTTCTTCACGGCCGTCGGCGAGCTCGATCACGTGCTGTTCGCCCAGCAGGCGATGCGCGCCTTCGCCACCGGCGCCAGCGACGGCGGCTACGCGTTCACGGCCACGACCGACTGGGATCACCTGAACGACGCCAACCTGCGCGACGTGCGGCTGGTGATCTGGCTGAACGACATGCCCCGCACGCCGGCGCAGCGCCAGGCGTTCGAGCGCTACATGACCGGTGGCGGCGCCTGGCTGGGGTTCCATGTCTCCGGGTTCGGGAACAACGCCTGGCCGTGGTTCACCGAGTTCATGGGAGGCAGCCGGTTCACCGCCAGCAACTGGCCGTCGCTGCCGGCCCGCGTCAACGTGGACGACGGCGCACACCCGATCGTGAAGGGGATGCCGCCGACCTTCGTCGCGCCGATCAACGAGTGGTACTCGTGGACGCCGAGCCCGCGCGCCAATCCCGACGTGAAGGTGCTGCTCACCCTGGACGAGTCGAACTTCCCGCTCGGGGTGAAGAACACGCTCAACGGCGGTGACATCCCGGTGGCGTGGATCAACAGCAAATTCAGGATGGTCTATCTCAACTACGGTCACGGCGATCGGATCTACTCGACGCCGATCCTGCCCGCGATGATCGACAACAGCGTGCGCTTCCTGCTCGCCCCGGCGAAGTAGGCCGGACCTTCGAGCCGGGGTGAACTAATACATCGATCCGACAACGGCGGTCAGTCTCACGGGTTGAGGCACGGTCAGGGTTCGCCCCACCGAGTTGCGCAGGACGATGTTGCTCAGCGCCACGGTCGCGCGCCGCAGGTGGGGGTGGTCCGCGCGAACCCCGGCGGAGAGCTCGATCGACATCGTGCCGGCGACTGCGCGCCAGATCTCGGGGCCGGCCGACTCTGGCGACGGCGGCATTCTGACGTCGGAACAGAAATCGAAGCGCCGCTGAGGCGCGTCGTAGACATGGACGCCGACCGAGATACTCGCGAGCTGCCGTGACAGGTCGAACACCGCCGGCGAGCCGGCCAGGCCGAGCTCGGAGGCATCGGCGCTGACAACCACCGCCTCGGCCCGGTCGGCCGTCCATCCGTAGACCTGGAACCGTCCGCATCCGTCCGCATCACCGACCGCCAGCGTCGGCGGCCGATTCACATCCTGGCGCCGGTTCCAGTCGACCGCCTTCAATGCCGCGTCGCGGCGCTGCCTCTCCTCGCGAACCCCGCGCCGTTCGGCGTCGGTTTCGATCGGCCGGGTGGCGGCGTGCGCGCCTTTCAGAACCGCCCACTCCGCCTGGCCGTCGTCGTCCACGCGCAGCACCGCATAGTCGTGGAGGTCGAAGGCCTCTCGTGACGGCGGCCGCTCTCCTTCAACCGTGACGAGATCGTCCGGGCCGTCGATCCGGACGATCTCATCGCGAACCACCTCGAAGATGTTCCAGTGCAGGCGCCACGGGCCCGCAGGGCCGGTGGGCCACCACACGAAGGCCTCGATGAAATGCCGGGTGAGGGCGCGGTTCGGCCCGGTCGCCAACTCCGTGTAGCGCAGCGGCAGGAACCGCGAACCCGGCTGGACAAACAGCGCCTGCTCGCGCCGGGTCTGCCCGCGGTAGGTGACGGCGGCAGTACGGAGTGTCCACTCGACATCATGGCCAGGACCGAGATTGAACGCGATCGGTTCGAAGCCATGGTCGAAACCGACGTTGGCCAGGTACTGGCAGTCCGCATCGAACTCCCGCCCGCGATTGATGGACGAGCCGAACAGGGCGGACGCTTCGCGGCTGAGCGGACGGTCCGACTCGCCTGCCGCGCGCAGGTAGAGCGCGCAGGCGCGCACCGGGTCCGCCGGAACCCCTCGACCGGTGTCGTAGAGGCCGGCCATGAAGAACTGCGCGGCCGTGTCGTGCGAGCGCCAGTCCTCGGCGATCGGTTTCAGGATCTCGACGGCCTTCTGATAATCGCCGCCCGCCAGCGCCGCGACGCCGTCGGTGACAGTCACGCTCGTATCGGCGACGACGATCCGAGGGCCGGGCCCGGGCTCGAACGACGGCGCCGGTCCGCCCTGCCAGCGCTCCCCCGCGACACAGAGCGAGGCCGCGCCCTGGAGCTGAAGCTGGATGTCCGCGGCCAGCGCCGCCGATTGCTCCGCAAACGGGTGCGCATGCGAGGCCGACCGCAGGAACAAGCCGCATGCTCTGATCTGATCGAAGCGTCCTCCGTGGATGTCGCTGTGCACGAGCCCCAGGAAGAACTGCGCGACCGGGTCCGGCCGCGATGCGCTGTCGGCGAGCGGCCCCAGGATGCGGGCAGCCGTCTTGTGATCGGCGCGCAGCAGGGCGCGGATCCCGTCCTCGGTGGTCGTCTGCGCCGCGGCTGGAGCCGCGAGCAACACCACCACGCACACCGAACGCACACAGGGGCCGATTGGCATCGGAATGTCAGGAGCAAATGCTGAGCCGCGGGGATCTCGACGGCATCCTGCAGGATTTGGCCGTTCGCGGCCGGCCGGCGCGGCACCAGGCGGGTCGCCGGTTACAGATCTGAGGGGCGATCGGCGGCCCAGCGGATCGCGTTGAGGAAGAGCCGCGTGAACGTGGGGCTGTCGAACAGCTCCTGCTTGTGACCGAACTGAAAGTACACGTTGCGGGCCTTGTAGTGCGGGTTGGTCCAGATCACCGGGTGATCGCCCATCTTCACCGTGCGCGGCGGCTCGTAGCTGTTCTCGTCCACCGTGGCCAGCACGCGCACCTCAGGCCGGGGCGACCGGTCGTAGGTGTACCACTCGTCGTTCTCGATCTTGAATGCGGCCGGGAGCCCGGTGAAGACCGCGTGGCCGGCATCTTCCACGTGCACCATGCCGGTCGCGAAGTCCGGGATGTAGCTCTTGAACACGATCCGGCCCATGAACTGATGGAAGAACGGGGACATCTCGAAGCCGTCGAACTTGCCGAGCAGCGAGGCATGATGGAACCCGATCCATCCGATCGTCCCCTGTTCCATCGCCTTCTTGAACGCCGCTTCGGCCACGGGCGTCCACCGATACGGCGGGTAGTTGACCTGGATGAACAGATCGTGCGCGGCGAGATACGCCTCGTCGATCGGATCGGTGGTGCGGATGTAATCGACCGCGAATCCTTCTTTGGGCGCCGTGTCGCGAAGCCACCGGATCGCGGCGTCCGCGAATGGCTGATGGATGGTCTGACCCGGCTCGGCGAGCGCGATCACCCGTCTGGTGGCAGACCGTTTCGCGATCCCGGCCGCAGGAGCTGGCCCCTGCGCAGTCACGGCTGCGAAGAGGATCAGCACCGCCAGACACGTCGGGGCACACCGCCACAGCATCATCGTCTCCTCGCGTGAGTGAAAGAGCTGTCAGGTTAGCAGGTTGCCTAGCCGGCCTTGGGCAGCACCCTGATCCTGATGTTGCGCCACTTGATCTCCAGCGGCCGGCCGGTCGTGATGCCCGAGCCCGGGTTGGCGTCGACCTCGCGCTGGCTCAGGCCGTGGATCTGCAGGCCGATGAACCCTCGCGGGTGCGTCTTGTACACCGCCTCATTGACGATGTCCTCGACCGGCTGGCCGTTCACCCAGGTCTGAATCCGCGGCCCGTTGGCGACGATCCGCACCTTGTTCCAACCGTCGTTGACGAAGAAGGGGTGTCCGTCCTGGATCTTCTGCTGGGACGTCAGCCAGTTCGTGCCCATCGCCTCGCCATAGATGTGGCCGGTTGCCGGCAGGCCCTTGTAGGTCCGGCGAATCTCGACCTGCGGTCCGTTCACCCGCCCCGCCGCGGCTTCGAAGGGCCGTCCCTGCATGGCCACCGGCCGCACCTGGGTCCGGATCTGGATGCCGGAATTGGTCACCGGATCGATCGCGGTCTCCAGCTCGAGCTCGAAGTTGTCGAACTCCTGGAGCGTGCAGAGAAACGAGTTCAGGCTCGCGCTGGACTCAACTGTCCGTCCGACGATGGCGCCGTCCTCGACAGTGAAGCGGTGCGTGCCGTTCATGTGCACCCACCCGTTCAACGAGGTTCCGTCGAACAGGCTGATCCAGCCCTCGGAAGCGCCCGCCGCGGCTGGCGCGGCCGGCGGCGGTTGCCGGCGGTCCGAAGGCAGCGCAAAGGCAATGACGGAGTCGCCTGACCTGGTCGCGTTCTTGCCGCTGCCACCGGCCGCGATGGCGATGTATTGCCGGCCGTCGATCATGTAGAGGCTCGGCGTGGCGTAGCCGCCGGCCGGGAGCTGGTGCTCCCACAGCACGCGTCCGGAGCTCTTCTCGAACGCCCGGATCTTCTCGTCGGCGGTGGCGGCGATGAAGATCAGGCCGCCGGCGGTCGCCACCGCCCCGCCGAAATTGAGCGTGCCGGTATGGCGGATGCCCTTCTTGACCAGATCCGGGTACTCGCCGAGCGGGACTTTCCAGACGATCTCCCCCTTGACCAGATCGATGGCGTTCAAGGTCCCCCAGGGTGGCGCGATCGCCGGCACCCCGTGGGGATCGAGGAACAGCGGATACCCGTCGATGGTGAAGCGATCGGCGAGTGGGCTCACCGGCTCGGTGCGCCCGTCGTCACGGGGCGGCGCCATCAGGAACGCGGCGAGCGCGCCGAGCTCGCGCGGCCGGAACTGCCGGAACGCCGGCATGGCATTGCGCCCCTCGGCAATGATCGTTTCGATCTCCGCCGCGGTGCGCCTGAGGCCGACGAGCGCGGGCGTGTGTGGCGGGGTGCCCTGGCGGGCCGCGCCGTGGCAGGCGGCGCAGGTGCGGTCGTAGAGCTGCCGCCCCAGTGCCACGGGATCGGTGGCAGTGCCGGGCCCCTCGTGCACCGGTCGGAGCCGGTTGATCGTCGGCACCTCGTTGACGTTGACGTAGAGCATGTTGAGCACGGGATCGAAGCTCGCCCCGTGCCACTCGGCGCCCCCGAGGTGGCCCGGGGTCGTGATCGTGCCCTGCAGGCTGGGCGGCGTGAAGATCGGTCCGGAAAGGTACCGGCGGAAGTCCTTCATCGCCTGCGCGTGTGCCTCCGGCGTGACGTTGGTGAGATCGGCCTCGGTCAGGTTCTGGCGGACGAGCGGAGGCGGCTTGAGCGGCACGATCTGCGTCGGCGACGTCTCCTCACCCGGCACGCCCGAGCGCGGCACGGACACTTCGGCGATCGGGAACAGCGGCTTGCCGGTGTCGCGATCGAGCACGAAGGTGAAGCCCATCTTCGTCAGCTGCACCACCGCGTCCCTGGCCGTCGGGCCCAATCCGATCGTGACCAGGATCGGCGCCGGCGGGTTGTCGTAGTCCCAGATGTCGTGGCGAACCGTCTGAAAGTGCCACTTGCGCTCGCCGGTCCTCGCATCCAGCGCCAGCACAGTATTCGCGAACAGGTTGTCGCCCTTGCGGAACCCGCCGTAGAAGTCCTCGGTCGCCGAGCCGGTAGCTGCGAACACCCAGCCGCGCTGCTCGTCGATGGTCACGCCGCCCCAGGCGTTGGCGCCGCCGTAGTTTTCCCCCTTCACCCACTTCCAGGTGTCGTGCCCGACCTGCCCTTCCTTCGGAATCGTGTGAAAGATCCATTTCATCGCGCCGGTCACGGTGTCGTAGCCGCGGATGTGGCCGGGTGAGGCGTCGTAGCTCTCGTTGACGCGCGAGGCGATGATCAGGATGTTCTTGAAGACCGCGCCGGGTGAGGTCATCTCGATCACCGCCGACGCCGGATCGACGCCAAGGTTCTGCCGCAGATCGATGAAGCCGTCGGTGCCGAACGTGGTGATGAGGGCGCCCGTCTTCGCGTCCACCGCGTAGACGCGGTCGCGCACGAAATGGAAGATGCGATCCCCCGCGTGCCCCTTCCAGTGGGCGACGCCGCGATTCCGGAGGCGCACGACGTTGCCGTTGTTGTACTTGGCGGGGTCGAAGGCCCAGATCTCCCTGCCGGTCGCCGCGTTCAGCGCCACTGCCTTCAGGCTCGGCGTCGTGACGTACATCACCCCGTCCACGACGATGGGGTTCGCGTGCATCGTCGATCGCTGGTTCGCGTCGCCGGTCTTGTACTCCCAGGCCCGTTCGAGGCGGTGCACGTTGCCGGCATGGATCTCCGCCAGCGGCGAGTATTGATTGCCCTTGGGATCGCCGCGGTAGACGGGCCAATCCAGGCTGGTCGAACCGCCGGACGGGATGACCGCCCCGTCCTGCCAGGCCAGGGCCGTGGCCCCGCAGGCCAGGACCACCGCAACGAAGCGAGTCAGGCGTCGCGTGCTCATGATGGCGCTCGGGATCGCGCCTCAATCTGCCATGGCGGCCCGCCATAGAGCAACTGCCCGGTTCCAGCGTCGGGCCGGTACAATGAGATTCCTCACAAAGGTGACCGTCCCGCCAGAGAGGCCGCGTGTATCAGATCGAGAGCTCCCGCCAGATTCTCCGGACAGCGCGCGGTCTCCTGCGCCGCCGGCCGGCGCGGCTGCGGGTGAGCGCGAACGTTTTGTTCCTCGGCCTGACCAGCCTGTTCACGGACATCTCGTCCGAGATGGTCACGACCGTACTTCCTCTCTACGTGCTGGTGAACCTGAACCTCTCGCCGATGGCCTTCGGCGTGGTGGACGGCCTGTCTCTCGGGGCTGTGGCGGTCGTCCGGCTGGCCGGCGGGTTCCTGGCCGATCGGACACGCGGCTACAAGAGCGTCGCGGTGGCCGGTTATACGCTCTCGATGCTCTCACGCGCGGTGCTGCTGGCATTCGGCAGTGCGTGGGGATGGCTGCTCGGCGTGGTGTTGATCGACCGGCTCGGCAAGGGCATTCGCAGCGATGCCCGCGACGCCTTGATCTCGTTCAGCAGCCCCCGCGGCGAGCTGGCGACCGCATTCGGTGTCCATCGGGCGTTGGATACCGTCGGTGCGATGCTCGGACCATTGATCGCCTTCGGGCTCCTGATGGCGGCACCAGGCGCCTACGATGCGGTGTTCGTCGTCAGCTTGTGTGCCGCGCTGATCGGCCTGGCCATCCTGGTGTTGTTCGTCGAGAACCGGCCGGCAGCCGCTGCGTCGTCTCGCACTGGCGTCATCACGATCGCCGCGGTGGCTCGATTGCTTCGACTCCGCGATGTCCGGGCGCTGGTCGTGGCCGGCGGCGCGCTCAATCTCACGACGATGAGCGATGCCTTCATCTACCTCACGCTGCAGCGCCGGCTCGACTTCCAGTTGGGATTCTTCCCGCTGATGTATGTCGCCACGGCGGCGGTCTACATGATTCTCGCCCTCCCCGTCGGGTTGATCGCCGATCGGATCGGCCGCGCGCCGGTGTTCATCGGCGGCTACTTCCTGCTGCTGCTCGCCTACGCAGGCTTGTTGCTGCCATCGGGCGGCACCGCCGCAGTGGTGGTGTGCGTGGTGCTGCTTGGCGCCTACTATGCGGGCACCGATGGCGTGCTGATGGCGCTCGCCAGCACCCGGTTGCCCGACGATCTGCGCACCAGCGGGATGGCGCTGGTGATGACCGTCGGCAATGTCGGCCGGCTGGCCGCATCGATCCTGTTCGGCTGGCTGTGGACCTGGCGAGGTGTCGAGTTCGCGGTGGCGGTGTTCGGGAGCGGCCTGATCGCGGCGATACTTCTCACGTCGTTCCTGCTGGGTTGGAGAAAAGACGGTTCCCGCGATGAGCAGCTCGCCACCTCCTGACTCGCACCAGCCTGAGCCCGCCGCTCAGGTTCCAGGCACCTCGGGTGTCGGCGCTGCCAGGCCGCGATCCCGCGCGCTCATCTTTGCGGCGTTCTCCCTTCTCTGCGTAGTCGCCGCCGGCGCCTACGTCGCCCGGGCCGTGCTGCGCCAGAGCTCAGCGGCGAGGTCGAGCGACCGGGACTCGATGGCCGGCGATCGCGCCGCCGGCGCAGTCGTGCCGCCGGCCGGACCGTCGTTGCTCTTCACCAATCTTGCCTCCGGTACGACTCACCGCAACCGGGCCGCCCTCGCTCCGCTCGACCTCCCGGAAGGGCCGCGTGCATTGACCAGATTGTCGTGCCAGCGGATTTACTTCGACGCTGGTCGTGGCCTGTGCCTGGGCGAGGGAGGCGGCACCAGGCCGCTCGAAGACGACGTGATCGCGACACACGCGTATGTCTTCGGAGCCGATCTCGAGATCAGGCAAGACATTCCGCTGGGCGGCTTCCCGAGCCGGGTCCGCGTCTCGCCGGACGGGCGCTATGGGGCGGCCACAGTATTCGTCTACGGTCATTCCTATGCGGAGGCCGGCTTTTCGACCGCGACCACGCTGTTCAACCTTGAAACCGGATCGAAGCTCGGGAACCTGGAACAGTTCGCGGTGTCGCGCGACGGCCAACGCTTCCGGGCCATCGATTTCAACTTCTGGGGTGTCACGTTCGCGGCCGGCGGCGACACCTTCTATGCCACGCTGGCGAGCGGGGGCCGCACGTATCTGGTCGAGGGTTCCGTCAGCGCGCGACAGATGCGGACGGTACGGGAGAACGTCGAGTGCCCCTCGCTGTCACCCGACGGGAAGCGTCTCGCTTTCAAGAAACGGGTGGGCGGGCTGCTCCGCCCGGTCTGGCGCTTTCATGTGCTCGATCTCGCCACGATGATCGAGACACCCCTCGCCGAGCTGCGCAGCATCGACGACCAGATTGAATGGCTCGACGATCGGCAGGTGTTGTACGGCGACGGTTCGACGGTGTGGGTGGCCGCGGCGGATGGAACCGGGCCGCCGCGCAAGTTCCTGAGTCAGGCCTCGTCGCCGGTGGTGCTGCGGACCGCGCTGGCAGCCGCTTCGTCCGGCCCTGCCGAGGGCAAGCTGACGCTGCGCGCGGCCGATCTGGAAGTTACCATCACCGGTTCGCCGGGCGACGTCCAGGCGGGCGGGATCGTGAGCTACACGGTGACCGTCACCAATCACGGGCCCGGCGACGCCAGCAACGTCAAGGTCGACCATCTACTGCCAGCGGATGGCGCCTTCGTCGGCCCGGCAACGGCGACGAACCCGTGGCGGGGATACGGCTGCTCGCTCGACGACGATCAGCGGCGCATCTCGTGTGACACCGTGCTGTTGCCCAACGGCGGCACCTGGACGATCTCGCTGAGCGCCCGGGCTGGCGCCGGCGGCCCGCTGCGCGCGCGGGTGGTCGTCAGCAGCGCTGAACCGGATCCGCACCCCGAAAACGACAGCCGGATGGCGGAGACGCCGGTTCACCCGGCAACGAAGTAGAAGGCGCCCCCGGAATCATTTCGTGACCGTCAGATCGATGCGCTTGCTCTCCGCCTCGGCGAGCGTCAGCGGCACAGCGCGGGGCCGCAGGTCCGCGAGGAATTCCGGGTCGTACCACTGCCTGTCCTGCACGTAGTCGACGGCGGCAACCAGATACTTCCCCGCCGGCAAGCCCTTGATCGAGAACTCACCGCTTTGGTTCGGCCGGGCAGATCGGACCATCCGTGAATTCTCGCGCCATCGGGACGAGTCCTCGGGGAAGATGACGACCGCGCCGTCGGCCGGCTGTCGCTTCTCGTTCAGCAGCGCGCCGCGCACCTGGGTCGGCCGGTTGGTGAGCACAACGCGGACGCCGGCCACCGTCTCGCCATGCCGAACGTCGATCGGGTCGTCTGCCAGGTTGCGGCCAGTGAGCTCGATCGCCTTCATCGTCCAGTCGCCGGCCAGCGTCCGGATCGACAACAGGACCGGTCCCGTCACTGCCTTCAGCTCGAACGTGCCGTCGGCGCTCACGCGGCCGTTGCCCGGGGTGTTGAGGGTCGAGGTCCGGGTCGCCCAGGACAGCGGCCGCGCTTCCACGAACAATTGGTCGACGCCCGGCACCGGCGTTCCGTCGTCGCTCGCGACCTGGCCGCGAACGATCCCGCCGCTGCCGGTCACGATCACGAGGCCATCGATGTCGACGCCCGCCACCTGGATCATCTGACGGGCTTCCTGCGCCGGCTGGTCGTTGGCCGCCGCGGATCGTACGGCCAGCAGGTATTCGCCCGCCTGAACGTTGATCACCGAAAATCGGCCGTCGGGTCCGGTCTGGGCCGTGTTGGTGGACGACACGACCATCCCTCCATCCGGTCCCATGATCTCCTGCCTCAGCGTCACCGGCTCGTTGGCGACCGGCGTCCCGGCAGCGTTGACGACCGTGCCCGACACCCTGGACGTTCGCGCCGGAACCAGCGCGAAGTCGACGTTGCCGACCTCCTGGCCGACGCCTACCTTGATGCGCTGCGCGTGGCTTGGCTCGATCACTCCCGGATAGAACGACGGCGGGTAGCCGAACACCTGCGTCGCATCCGACTCGAGCGGCCAAGTCTCGCGAGAGTGTCCCATGACCGTGAACTCGCCGGGCGGGAGCACCAGGGAATACTCTCCGCTGTCGTCCGTCACTGCATGGCTGCCACGCCAGCAGCAATCTTCCGGGACGACGAACGGGACCAGCTTGCGGGCGCCCTGGAAGTACTGGAGGTGCAGTGCAAAGACGACGACCTTGGCCATCGCCTCGCCGGTCTCGTCGACGACGCGGCCGCTGATCACGCCCAACCGTGGGAGCGCGAAATCGACCGCCCTGGCGGCCTCGCCGTCGGCGAGTTGGAGCGGCTTGCCGGGCTCCCCGGGCCGCCGCTGTCCGAAAGCCAGGGGCAAGTAGCCGCCCCGCGCGGCCTTCAGCGAATACTCGCCCGGAGGCAGCTCGGAGACCTCGTAGCGTCCTTCTGAATTCGTGCTGACGCTCCTCGGCGATGGCAGGGCCGGAGAGGTGACCCGGATCACCGCTCGCCGCAGCGCTCCCCCGGTGGCGAGATTCGTGACCCGGCCGCTGATCGTTCCCCTGCCCTTCGCCGCCGGCGCCGCGTCGCGCGGCTGCTGTGGCTGGGACATCACTGGCGCCGGGACCTGTGCCGACAACGAGCCCGCTCCGATGGCCGTCGTCGTCGCAACCAGGATGAGCGTGAGGAGCCGCGAAGGGAATGGCCCGATTGATAGCCGCATGCTATTTCCTGAGTACGAGATCCACCTGCTTCGACTCGGCTTCGGCCAGTGCGACGCGTGTGGCGCGATCCCTCAATCCTTCAAGGAACTGCGGGTCGTACCATTGGCCTTCCTGGACGGATTCGAGCGCGACCAGGAGGTAGTCTCCTGCCGGCAATCCCTTGAATGTGAACCCGCCGCGTTGATCGAGACGGGTGGTGCGAATCGCACGCGAGCCCTCCCGCCATTTCGCGGTGTCGTCCGCAAAGGCGAGCACCGTCCCCTCCGCGGGATTCTGCTTCTCGTCGCGCAGCGCACCGCGGATGATCGTCGGCCGGCTCGTGAGCACGACCCGGACGCCTGACAGCGTCCTGCCGTGCTCGACTGGCAGCGGAAGATCGGCGACATCGCGGCCGTCGACCTCGATTGCCTTGAGCGTCCAGTCGCCAGTCAACGGGCCGATGGAAAGCATGGTCTCGCTGAGCACGCCCTGGACTTCGAACGCCCCGTCACTGCGGACACGGCCGTTGTCGGGATGAAGCACGGAGGTCATCATCCGGCCGTTCGGATTGAACGGCGGGCGGACCTGCATCCGGTCGAACCCCGCGGGCAGCGGCGATCCATCGTCGGTCACGACCTCGCCGCGCACCGTTCCGCCGGCGCCCGCGACGATCGACACGCCCTCGAGGTCCGCGCCGGCCACCTTGATCGCGAGCTGCCCTTCCTGCACGGGCTGGTTGGGGCGCGCGGCCGTCCGTACCGACAGACGGTACTCGCCGGGCGGAACGTTCGAGAACGTCCAGACGCCACCGCCTGTCGCCTTCGTGGATGCCGCAACCACCTCCGACCCCATCAACATCGTGGGTCCGCCGATCTCGTACATCATCGACACGGTCGCGCCGTCGAGAGGCTGACCGGATACGTCCGTGGCGACTCCACTGAGGCGTGAGGCCCGGCCGGCCACCAGGCTGAAGTCGATGCCTGAGGCCTGCTGTCCGGCGCCAAGCTTGACGCGCTGCGCTTGCGTGGAGGTCGACGTCCCCGGGAAAAAGGTGGGGGCATACCCGAAGACCTGCTTCGGATCGCTGTCGTGCGGCCAGGTCTCGCGCGCCGTGGCGATCACGCCGTAGTCGCCGGGCACGAGTGAGTGCAGCCGGTAGCGCCCCGTGATGTCGGTGCGCACGTTGACGCCGGTCGCGACGAGCGGGCGGCCCTGAACGTATCGCGCCTGCAGCACCCAGATCGTGACGCCGGCGATCGGCTCGCCGAGATCGTCGAGTACCCGTCCGCTGATGACCCCCATCCGGGACAGAGCGAAGTCCACCTTCTCTACCAGTTCCTTGTCCGCGATCTCGAGCGGCCGCGCCTGTTCGCCAGGATGCCGCTGCCCGTAGGTCAGGGCCAGATAGCCGCTGCGCTCGACGCGCAGGGTGTAGCGGCCGGGAGGAACGCCGCGGAGCTCATACCGTCCGTCGGTCGACGTCGTGGCGGTAATCGGAGCCGGTGGGAGCAGGGCATCGGCCGTGAGACTGATCTGAGCGCGCCGGAGCGGCTTGCCGGTGTCCCGGCTGGTGATGCGGCCACGGATGACGCCGCTGCCGGGGGCCGCCTCGCGAGGAGCCAGCCCCGGAAGCTGCGGCTCGGCCGGCGCCGCGAGGACGGAGATCAGGACCGCCAGGATCAGTGTGGCCAGCATGCGGATTGCCCGTTCGAGGAAACGTACGCGGGAGATTCTGCACCAATGGGTCACTACTCTGGAAGCCGCAAAGAGATGGGGCGAATCTTCAGAACGAACACGACCTTCCGATGGTCCGCCAGTGGACTGATGTTTGCGTTGGCACTTCGGTTTGTTCCCAATCCCGGAGGCCATCATGAGTGCGAGGATTCACCCGGCAGCGGCGCTGCTCGCCGGTTTCATCGCCGCGACCGCGGCGTGTGGCGGCGACAAACCCGCGGCGCCAGCCGGGCAGGCCGCCCAGCCCCCACAGGCGGCGCCGCCGGCCGCGCCAGCCGCCCAGCCCTCACAGGCGGCGCCGCCGGCCGCACCGGCCGCGGCGGACGCAGACCCACCGCTGCCCCCATCCGAGCTTGAAACGCAGCTGCCGCCAGAGGTCGGCGCGACCGTCCTGAAGCCGTTCACTGGTGATCTCGATGCGATGGTCGCCCGCCGGCTGGTGCGGATCGGCGTCACGTTCAACCGCACGTTCTACTTCGTCGACAAGGGCGTGCAGCGCGGCGTCTCGTACGAGTACGCGCAGCTGGTCGAGGAACGCCTGAACAAGTACGCCAAGACCGGCATCGACAAGAAGATCCACGTGGTCTGCGTGCCGATGCCGCGCGGCATGCTGCTGCGAGCACTGACCGAAGGCAAGGTCGATCTGATCGCGGCCCAGGTCACGGTGACCCCGGACCTTCAGCAGCTCGTCGACTTCACCAATCCGACGCGGCAGAACGTCAGCCAGATCATCGTCACCGGCGCCGACCATCCTCCCCTCGCCAGGGTCGAGGACCTCGCCGGCCGGGAGGTCTTCGTTCGCGAGACCAGCAGCTTCCATCAGAGCCTGCTGGCGCTCAATGAACGCTTCAAGGCGCAAGGAACGGCGGCCGTGGTGATTCGGGACGCCCCCGACAACCTCGAGGACGACGACCTCCTCGAGATGGTCAACGCGGGCCTGCTTCCGGCCGTGGTGGTCGACGACTATGTGGCCAACTTCTGGAAGAAAGTCCTGCCGAATCTGCGGGTTCACGACGGCGTGGCCGTGCGTACCGGTGGAGTGCTCGCCGTGGCCGTGCGCAGGAACACCCCGCAGCTGACGGCGGCATTGAATCAGTTCATCGGCAAGTACGGGCGTGGAACGGCCTTCGGGAACCTGATTGAACGCCGCTACCTGGTCAACACCACGTATGCGAAGCGGGCGGCTTCCGAAGAGGAGCGGCGCAAGTTCCAGACGCTCGTGCAGTTCTTCCGGAAATACAGCGAGAAATACGACGTGGACTACCTACTCATGGCCGCGCAGGGCTATCAGGAATCGCAGCTCGATCAGAACGCCAGGAGCCACGTCGGCGCGATCGGCGTGATGCAGCTGATGCCCGCCACCGGCAAGGAGCAGAACGTCGGCGACATCACGCAGATCGAGCCGAACATCCATGCCGGCGTCAAGTACATGCGCGTCACCGCGGACACCTACTTCAAGGATCAGCCGATCGACAAATTGAACAAGGCCCTGTTCACCTTCGCGTCCTACAACGCCGGGCCGGGCCGGATTCGGCAGCTGCGGCGGGAAACCGAGAGGCGCGGGCTCGATCCGAACGTCTGGTTCGGCAACGTGGAAGTGATCGTCGCCGAACGCATCGGCCGCGAGACCGTGACCTACGTGGCCAACATCTACAAGTACTACGTCGCCTACCGGCTGGTCGTCGAGGAGAACGAGCGGCGGGCGGCGGCGAAGACGGGGGTCAAGGCCCAGGGCGGCAAGTAGTCCGAGGCGCGGATAAGCTGTCGTTTCTGGGGTCCGGCCCGCCGGAGGCCCCACGGGATACCGTATATTTGGCCGCGGCGTGGAGGCCACACCCAATCCAGTCACGCCGATATCGCGTAGGGTCGGATCAAGGTGTGGACAAACCAGACACTCCTCGTTCTCTCAGTCGTTCTTCTGTGGGGTGCGGCCGATGCCAGCGCCCAATCGACTGGCCGGATCACCGGCCGGGTCCTCGATCAGACCGGCGCAAGCCTGGCCGGGGTCGCCGTCGATCTCGTCGCGAACGAACGCCAGGCGACCGCCACTACCGACGATCACGGGGTGTATCGCTTCGACGGCGTGGCGGCAGGCGCCGCGGAGCTCACCTTCCGCCTGCTGAATTTCAGCGTGCTTCGACGGATCGCCACGGTAAAGCCCGAGGCCACGATCACCGCGGACGCCGTTCTGACGCTGTCCCTCAACGCCGATGTCCTCGTAACTGGGACGGCCACCTTCCGGAACGTGGCCGACGTCGAGAATCCCTCGGCCAGCCTGGTCGGCATCGCGGCCGCTGCCAGCCAGGGAGCGGTGACCGCCGCCGGGCTCGATGCACGCCCGATGATGCGCGCCGGCGAAGTGCTCGAAACGGTTCCCGGCCTGATCGTCAGTCAGCACAGCGGCGAGGGCAAGGCGAACCAGTACTACCTGCGCGGCTTCAACCTCGATCACGGCACCGACTTCTCGACCATGGTGGCCGGCGTGCCGGTGAATACGCCGACCGGCGCCCATGCCCATGGCTACGCCGATGTCAGCTTCCTGATTCCCGAGCTCGTGAGCGGTGTGCAGTTCAAGAAGGGGCCCTACTTCGCGGACGAGGGGGACTTCTCGGCGGCGGGCGCGGCGAACATCAACTACGTGAACCAGCTCGCCCGGCCGATGCTGCGGCTCAGCGCCGGCAACGACGGGTGGGGACGGATCTTCGGCGCCGCCTCCCCTCGGGTCGGCGGCGGGTATCTGCTGGGCGCACTCGAAGTGAATCACAACGACGGGCCGTGGGTCCGGCCGGACGACTACCGGAAGATCAACGGCGTGCTGCGCTACAGCCGCGGCGACAACCGGAACGGTTTCTCGTTGACCGGCATGGGCTACTGGGCTGATTGGGATGCGACCGACCAGGTGCCGCAACGCGCGATTGCGAATGGGACGATCCCGCGGTTCGGGTGGCTGGATGCGAGCGACGGTGGCAACGCCAGCCGGCAGAGTCTCGCCGCGGAGCTGCAGCGTTCGGCCGGGTCTTCATCGTGGCGCGCGACCGGCTTCCTGCTGCGCAACAGCCTCAACCTGTTCTCGAACTTCACCTACTTCCTCGACGACCAGGAGAAGGGCGATCAGTTCGAGCAGGCCGAACGGCGGCTGGCCGCCGGCGGCCGGGTGACCTACCGCCGCCTCGGTCACCTGTTCGGCCGCCACACGGAGAGCGCCGCCGGGGTCCAGGTGCGTCGTGACTGGCTCGATCCGGTGGGACTCTATCGAACCACCGGCCGCCAACGCTTCTCGACGACCCGCGAGGACGAAGTGGGCCAGACGATGGCCGCCGTGTACGCGCAAACCGAAGTCGAGTGGACGCGTTCCTTCCGCACGACGTTCGGGCTGCGCGCGGACCGGTACCAATTCGCCGTGACCTCGGACAACGCCCTGAATTCCGGCAGCGGCGCTGACGGACTGGTGAGTCCGAAAGTCGGCGCGATTGTCGGTCCCTGGGCTGGAACCGAGTTGTACGTGAACGCCGGCACGGGGTTCCACAGCAACGATGCGCGCGGCGCGGCGATCACTGTCGATCCCGCCACCGGTGAACCGGCCGGCCGCGTCACACCGCTGGTCCGGGCCCGGGGCGCGGAGATCGGACTCCGAACGGTCCGCATTCGCGGCCTCCAGTCGACGGTCGCGCTGTGGTACCTCGGTCTCGATTCGGAACTGCTGTTTGTCGGCGATGCGGGGACGACGGATGCCGGACGGCCCAGCCGTCGGATTGGCGCCGAGTGGACGAACTACGCCCGGCTCTCGTCCTGGCTGACCGCCGATGCAGATCTCGCGTTCACGCGGGCGCGCTTCACCGACAGCGGCTTCCGCGGCACGCGCATACCCGGCGCGCTCGACCGCGTGATCTCGGCCGGGATCACCGTCGAGCCACACGAGCGCGTGTCCGGCAGCGTGCGGGTCCGTCATTTCGGGCCGCGGCCGCTGAACGAGGACGCGAGCGTGACCTCGCGCAGCACGACGACCTGGAACGGTGAGGTCGGTTACCGCGTCTCGAGCAGGGCGCGCCTGGTGCTGGAGGCGTTCAATATCCTCGACGCCAGGGTTTCCGACATCGACTACTTCTACACCTCACGGCTGCCGGGCGAGCCGATGAATGGCGTCGAAGACGTCCATCTCCACCCGGCGCTCCCCCGCTCGGCGCGTCTCGCGATCCAGTTCTCGTTCTGAGATGACCGGTCAGCGCGACACTACGTGGCGGTGGTGGCGACTCGATCTCGCCGCCCCATCGGAACCCGGGCGAGGATCCGGGTGCCGGCGCCGATCCGCGAGGTGACTTCGCAATCCCCGCCGACCGCCATCAACCGCTCGCGCATCCCGATCAGTCCGAGGCCGGGACCTCGCATCGCCGCGTCCGGATCGAAGCCGACGCCGTCGTCCGACACCTCGAGCCGAAGCTCGCCTTCGTGGCCCTCGAGCGTGACTGAGACGTGGCGTGCCGACGAATGGGTCATCGCGTTGATGAGCGCTTCCTGCAACACGCGAAACATCGCAAGCGCCACGTCGCTGCCCAGGTCCCGGGGAACGCCGCTGTCATGAAAGTAGATGGCCGCATGATGCTCCATCGCCAGGTGTTCGCAAAACCGGCTGGCGACGGTCGCGAGCCCGAGCAGTTCGAGCCTGGCGTGGATCCGGTCGGACAGCGAGAGGATCTCGCCGGTCAGGTCGGCGAACCGGCCGCAGAGTTCGGCGACACCGGTCCGCACGTCGCCGGCGGCGCTGTCGGGCAACTTCCCAAGGCTCTGCAGCCGCAAGGTCAACCCCACCATCCGCTGACAGAGATCTTCGTGGAGCTCGCGGGCGATCCACGCGCGCTCCTTTTCGTAGGCCTGCATCAGCCCCCGGCTCAAGCTGGAGAGCGCCACGGTGGCGAGCTTGAGATCGGTCGCGTCCACCGCGGACCCGACGTAGCCTTCAAAGTTCGCCGATGCGAATCGAGGGGTTCCCGTGTCCAGGATCCATCGGTATTCGCCGTCATGGCGGCGGAGGCGGTACTCGCTCTGGAACGTCTCGCGGCGATCGAATGCCCGGGTGTAGGTGTCGAGGCATCGCGCGCGATCGTCGGGGTGAATGGCGTCGGTCCAGTCCCTTCCCGATCCTGGTCCGGCCGGTTGACCGGTGTAATCGAGCCGGCAGCGGTTGACGTCGATGCGCACGCGGTCCGGTCCTGCCGTCCACATCATGACCGGTGCGGCATTCGACAGCAGCCGGAAGCGCTCTTCGCTGCGGCGGAGGGACGCCTCGGCGCGCCGCCGCCTGACCAGCTGAGTCGCCAGCGCGATCACGACGATCGCCTGGACGCTCGCCAGCGTCGCCGCGGCAACGATCGGCCGGCGGTACCGGTGCCATATGGTCGGCTCCCGGAACAGCACCTGACTGCCCGGGGCCAGGCGATCCTCGCCGATGCCCCAGCGCCGCAATTCGCGCCAATCGAACGTCGGCACACCGGCCGCCTGGACTGGCGTCACGATGCTGCGCGGCGATTCGCCGTGTAACACGCGCAGCGCCACCTCCGCCGTGTGGTGGCTCGCATCTTCGATCGACAGCAGCGGCCCGCCGACGATGCCGCGCCCCAACTGCGTGCTGTGCAATCCGAAGATCGGAGCGTTGGCCACCGCGTGCAGCTCGCGCAGCGTCCGCTCCTCGATCTGCGGAACGCCCTTGGCATCGAGCGCCAGGACGCCGTAGAAGATCGCCGAATTGGCCGGCAGCGTGGCGCAGCGCTGCAACAGTTCCGCGAACGACCAGTCGTTCGTCCAGACGAACTCCAGCCGCCCCTCGAACCGCTTGAACGTACGCTGGACTTCCTTGAGCCAGAACTGCTCGAGCTGCGACGCGCCGATGACCACGACGACCGTCCTGGTCCCTGGCAGGAGCTTCAGGACGTTGTCGATCATCTGCGGCGGATCGTGCGTGACCGCGACGGCCGTGTCGTTGTCGGCCATCGTCCCCTTCTCGATGAACCGGCGATCCACGGCAGCGAACAGCATCGGTGCGGTGGGAAACAGCTGCTCGCGGTGGGCTTGCGCGAAGGCCGCCGCCGGTCCGCCAATCGCCACCACGAGATCCATCCGGGTCCCGGCGAACCTGGCGGCCAGGCGGGTGGCGATCGCGTCATCCGGCGCGCGAACGCTCTCGCCGGCGGTCTGGAGCGCGATCTCGACATAGTCGATCGGCTCCGCTGAGGATCGGGTCAGCTCCGGCCGGAACATGCCTGCGAACGCCGTGTGGGTGAACTCGCGCTCGTACGAATACAGCAGCAGGACGTGACGGGGCTCGGTGGTCTGGGCACGGACCCCGGGAACCAGGCCCATCATCAGCAACACTGCACAGAGCTGCCAGCCGCGCGGCCTGGAATCCATTGGTTTGGGTTTTCGACGCGAGTCACGATTCTACGCAATTGACGGTGCGGCAGGAACTCGATTTCTCACGGGCACCGTGCCCGGGCGGCGCCGCTCAACGGACGCTGCGATAAGCTCTGCGCCGTGGCGTTGGCCTTTTCCGCGACGGGGACCTGCTCCCCGTATGAAGCCATTCTCGGACCGGCGTTCGCCTCCTTGCATCCACACGTCCGCGCCGCCCACCTGGCGCCGCTTCGCGCCGAAGGCACGATCGACGTCGAACATGGCGCGGGATGGCTGGCGCGCCCGCTCATCTGGTTGATGAAGCTTCCCGCCGCCGGGCCGCGTCAGCCGGTGCGGCTCGAGGTCGCTGAAGACGACTCCGGGCTGGTCTGGACGCGCCGGATCGGCGGCTCGATTCTCCGGACCCGTCAACGGGCCATGGGTTCACGGCTGGTGGAGCGTTCGGGCCTTGGTCGCGTCTCGTTCGACCTCGCGGTGGAGGACGGCGCCCTGCTGTATCGGCAGTCGTCGATCCACTTCGCCGGCCTGCCCCTGCCATCGCCGCTCCGCCCCCGGGTCGGGGCGGCCGTCTCTCCTTCCGCCGAAGGATGGCATGTAGCGGTCACGGTCACCTGGCGCGGGCGAACCCTTTGCCGCTATGCCGGGGCCATCCGCCGGTCATGAGAGCCGCGATCTGGCTGCTGTTGCTGCAGGCGTCGCTCGGCGCCTTCGACACCTTGTACTACCATGAGTACCGGTTGAGACTGGCGCACGGCGCGCACACGCGCGTCGAGCTGCGGCTGCACGCCTCGCGCGATTTCGCGTACGCGATCATCATCGGCAGCCTGGGATTCGTGACCTGGCACGGCGCCTTCGCCTGGATCCTGCTGGGACTGCTCGCCGCCGAGATCTGCATCACCCTCTGGGACTTCATCGAGGAGGACAAAATCCGGCGGCTGCCTCCGGGGGAGCGGGCGATGCACGCCGTGATGGGCATTGTCTACGGTGCGTTCCTGGCTTTCCTGGTGCCGCAGCTGCTCGGATGGTCGAGGCTCGCGACCGGCTTCGGTCCCAGCTATCACGGGTTCCCGGCGTGGATGCTGCTCGTGCTGGCTGCCGGCGTCTTCACGTCCGGGGTTCGCGACTTGATAGCCAGCGCCAGGCCGGCGGCGGCGTGACCGACCAATTCCGCCACTATCGGCGCTGGTTCTACGCGGCCGCCCTCTACAACGCGGCGTGGGGCACCGCGGTGGTCCTGTTTCCGGGCACGCTGCTGCGGCTCGCCGGCATGGCCGCCGACGGGGCCCTGCCGCTCGTGCAGGTCATGGGCATGATGGTGGGCGTGTACGCGTACGGCTACTACCTGCTGGCCCGGGAACCGAAGCGTTACAGCGGCTTCATCTGGATCGGGCTCGCCGGCAAGACGCTCGGCCCGATCGGATTCGTCTACAGCGCGGCCACCGGGGCGCTTCCCTGGAGCTTCGGCTGGATCTGCGTGTTCAACGACGTCGTCTGGTGGCCGGTCTTCTGGCGGTTCGCGCTGACCCACGCGCGCGAATGAGCGTTCACCGTTCACCGCCTGACACCGCTCCGAGGCTGCTCACGATCTCGAGCGTGGCCTCGGGACGGTTCAGGGTGTAGAAATGCAGGCCGGGAACGCCCTCGCTCAGCAGCTCGTCGCACTGCCGGGTCGCGTAGTCGACGCTCCAGCGGGCCAGCTCGGCATCGTTGTCGCCATACCGGCAGAGTGCGGACTCGAGCTCGGGCGGCACCCTCGCTCCGCACGACGTGACGAACCCGGCCACCTGGCGCCTGACGATCGGCAATATCCCAGGGATAACCGGCGCGGTCACGCCACGATCGGCCAGGAAGTCACGCAGATCGAAGTAGTCCCGGTTCTGGAAAAAGAGCTGGGTGATGACGAAGTCGGCCCCGCTGTCGATCTTGTGCCGCAGCCTTTCCCAGTCCGCCTCCCGCCCTTCAGTGCACGCCGTGTGCCCTTCCGGGAAGCCGGCGACGCCGATTGAGAACTCTCCGCTGTCGCGGATGAAGCGCACCAGCTGGTGCGAATACTCGAAGCTGCCCTCCGTCAGTGGTTCCGCAGCGACCTTGGTCGGGTCACCGCGCAGTGCCAGGATGTTCCTGATCCCGAGTTGCCGGGCCTCCTGCAGGATCTCGGCGACCTGCGCCCGCGTCTTGTTGCCGCAGGTGAGGTGCGCCATCGCCGTCAGGCGATGCTCGCGCTGGATGCGAGCCGCGGTCTCGAGCGTCCTGCTGTAGGCGCTCGTGCTGCCGCCAGCGCCGCAGGTCACGGAACAGAACCCGGGCTGGAGGGCCCGCAGTGCGGGAATCGTCCGATCGAGGAGCGTGCGCTCCCCGGTGTCGTCCTTCGGCGGAAAGAACTCGAGCGAGACCACGGGGCGCCTGATCGCCCGGTGAACGGAGAAGATCTCGCGAATCGACCGAATTTCGACGCCCTCCGCCATTTGTGGCGCCGGAATAATACACCGAGTCCGGCGCGATCACCTGCCGTTGAAGTCCAGGCAGACCACGTCGCCCCTGGTGTTGCGAGCGTAGACCCGGCCGTTGGCGAACACCGGGGCCGTGAAGGCACGCCCTTCGATTACGTGTGCCGAGCCGAGCTCCTTGTAGGCCGCCGGAGACGCTTCCACCAGGACGAGATCTCCGACTTCGGTCAGCACCAGCAGCTTGCCGCCGACCGCAATCAAACCGTTGAAGGCCAGCTTCGGTTCGGTCCACTTGATCTCGCCGGTCTTCCAATCCACGCAGCGCAGCGACGTCGGCGAGCGCCCCGCCCCTTCCGAGTTGTTGCCGTCCGGGCCGAAGAGATACCCGTTCAGCAGCACGCTCGTGTGCCAGTGGCTCGACAGGCCTTCCTGCTCCCAGATCGGCGTGGTGGCGCCGGTGACGTCGAACAGCGCGCCACCGAACGCGCGCCCGGCGGTGACGAACACCTTCGTCCCGTCGATGACCGGGTCGGGTGCATTGACGCCAATCGGCTGGCGCCGCTCCGTGGTCCACACCTGCCGGCCGTCGGCGGCGTCGACGATGGTCAGGGCTCTTGGCGAGTGGATGGCCAGGTGAGTCTTGCCGGCGATCTGCAGCGGCACAGGAGTCGCGTGGCCACCGGCGCCCATGCCCGATTTCCAGAGCGTCTTGCCGGTCTTCGCGTCGACAGCCATGCCGCCGGAGCTGCCGTTCAGGATTAACTTTTCACCCAGGATCAGCGGCGATCCGGCCAGGCCGCCGAATCCCGGTGGCCGCACGCCGTCGTCCTGCACGATGTTGCGGCCCCAGATCACCTTGCCGTCCTTCGCGTTGAGGGCGAACAGATCTCCCTTGCGGCTGAGGGTGTAGACGACGCCGTTGGCGACCGTCGGCGTGGCGAAGGGTCCGTCGTAGTCCTTGATGCCGACCTTCTCGTTGCAGGGGTACGAGTGGGTCCAGACGACCTTGCCGGTGGCGACGTCGATGGCGAAGACCGTGTCCGTGTCGTTGGTGTTGCCCATCGTGTAAGCACGGTCGCCCACCACCGACACGGCGGAGTGGCCGATGCCGACGTTGATCTTCCACCGCGGCACCGGCCCGCCTTTGGGCCAGGCGATCGCCTCGGCCGACTTGCCGTCGTGGCGTGCTCCCCGGAAAGACGGCCAGTCGGCGCCGAACATCGTGGCCGTTGAGCCGGCGACGGCGACGGTGGTCAGGGCAAGTGCGAGGCGCTGCTTCCGGGTCATGGTGGCTCGTGTCTACTCCGGGGTCACGGTGAGGTTGCGGAAGTGGGCCACGGTGCCGACGTCCAGCCACAGCGCAACCGCGCCCTTGCCATTCGCGCCCGTCTTGACGTCGCTTATGACGAGCGTCGGCTGCTTCTGGTCGTGCACGTAGAGCCGCGCCTGTGTGCCGCGCACGTCGATCTTGACCTTCGTCCATTCCCCGGGGACGAGGTCGACATAGGACTCGTACTTCTCCGGCGTTTCCTTGCGCAGCCGGAACCACGGCCAGTCAGGGTGCGAGATGTACTGGGCCGAGTGATTGCGGCGGACCTGATCGTCGGCGCGACCGTTGGTCGGCCGGAGATAGAACGCGTCGTAGGCGGCCAGGTCGGCCTGTAGGCGGAACGCGATGCCGACGAAGCCGCGCGCGCCCGAGGGCGCGTCGGTCGCCGGAGCGCCGGCAATCTCGGCCTCGATGGTTCCGTTGCCGAGCTCGGCGCCCTCGATCACGGCAAGCTGTTCGACAGCTTTCCCTGGAGCGGTCCCGGCCTGACCTGCCTTGGCCTGTGCGTCGACCTCCCGCCGCCCGGCCTCGGAGATCGTGACGCGGACTCCTTTCTTTCCCTGCCAGGTCGCGGGTTCAGCCGCGACGTTGTGCAGGCGGAGGCCGGCGTTCGACTCGAGCGCGAAGTGCCGCGGCTTCCCCTGCCGCGCGGCGACGAGCGGTGAGAGCGCGCACAGGGACGTGAGCACGAGCAAAGCGGTGCGGGGCGTTTTTCGCATCAGAGGCCTCAGCGTAGTGGGAGCAGTAACTCTCCAGAACTCGAAAGTGACAAACGACGGGGTGCGAAGACCAACGGCAAGTATCCCCGACGAACGGTGCGGGTCAGGGACGAACGATCACCGGACCCATCCAACGCTCGCTCGCCGAGACGATCGCCCGCGCCGGTCCCAGGTCGCGAGCGCCCGGTCACGCACCGGGACACGCCAGTCCCTTTCAACGCCGTTGCGCTGAGATCGACGCTAAGCTGCCCGACGACGAAAGACCAGGAAACCTCCTCTCTTCGTTCGGAGCCGCATCCATGACGACTGTTGCCCTGACGTTGTTGTTGGCGTCGCTCGGCGCTCACCGCCAATCCGCCCCGGTCATTGCACCCACCGGCGAGACGCTCCCGGCATCGTCGCCGACCAGCATCAAGACCTACACGATCGAGTCCAGCAAACTTGGTCAGACCCGCCGGATCTTCATCGCGACCCCGCCCTCGTTCGAGCGGACGTCGCCGGCACGCCGGTATCCGACTGCCATTGTGCTCGACGGTGAAGGGGCATCGGCGCGGGCCTTCGTGAGCGCGGCCACCGAGCTTGCCCGCCACGGCCTGATCCCGGAAGTGATCGTGGTCGGCATCGAGAACACCGATCCGTTTCGCGCATCAACGATCTAACTCCCCCGGGGCTCTCCGTCAGCGGGAGCTCGCTGACCGAGGGCGGAGATCGGTTCCTGGATTTCCTCGAGCAGGAGCTGTTGCCTGCGCTGGACGCGCAGTTTCGAGCCGGGGCGCCGCGCCTGCTGTCCGGCCACAGTTCGGGCGGCGTGCTGGCCACCTACGCCGCCGCCACCAGACCCACCTTCCGTTTCGTGGTGTCGTTGGACGCGCCGATCTACCTGGGCAATCACTGGCTGGCCTCCAGGCTCACGGAACGCACCGCGAAGAATCCGGGCCGGCTGCGGTACGTCTCGGTGGGCGCCAACAGCGGCTGGAGCGCCGCGTCATGGCAGAAGTTGAAGGACGCTGCGCCGCCAGACTGGAAGCTGCACAACGAATCGGTGGCCAACGAAACCCATCTGTCGATGCCGTGGCTGGGCTCGTACCTGGCCCTCAGGGCGATCTTTGCGGACTACTCCCGCCTCGCGGCGCCGGAATTCCCGACCACGCGGATCCTGCCGTACTACGACACGCTCGAACCGGCGTACGGAGCCCGCATCCTCGCGCCCGAACCCATGCTGCGCGACGTCGTCAGCGACTTTCTCAGCGAGGGCCGCGGACTGGAAGCCAACGCCGCGCTCGAGCAGTTGATCGCCGGTTACGGCGCGCCGTCGAACGTAATGGAGCTCCGCGCGCGGATTGACGAAACCATGCGGCGGCCGCGGCCGACCGAGACCGTCGAGAGCCTGCTGGCCAAGCCCTTTCCCACTCCCGTAGACGCCGCCCCATACCTCGGCGAATGGGAAGGCGAGGATTGGATGGAGGGTGGCAACGGCGGACGAAATCACTTCATGATGAAAATCGAGAACGTCGACGGCCGGGTCGTGGCGACGACGGTCTGGAAGAGCCAGGAGGGCGACATCCGGACCGAGAAAGCGCAGTACTTCCAGGTGGGTCCCGACGAGTTCACCTACGGGTTCATGAACGGCATGCGGCCCCGGGGACTGCTGCTGCACACGATGCGCCGGCAAGGTGACCGCTTCGTCGGAGAGATGCGCTGGGGTGGAGTCGCGGCGCCCATGCCCGGAGGCAAGCCGCACCCGACCATTCACATCGAGATGCGGAAGGTAGTAGATAGACGCACGCCGAGCCAGCCGTAAGCCGTACTCATCGGGCAACCTGCGGTAAGCTCTCGCCCGTGAAAGCACTTCGAATCGCCCTCCTGCTCCTCCTGGTTGCGAGCCCCGCGCCCGCACAGGACGCGGCCCGTATGGACCAGGTCGTGCAGTCGTACGTGCGCGACAAGACCTTCATGGGCGTGGTCCTCGTTGCCCGCGGCAGCGAGGTGCTTCTCAGCAAGGGCTACGGCTCGGCGAACCTCGAATGGGACGTCCCCAATACCCCCACCACCAAGTTCCGGCTCGGGTCGATCACCAAGCAGTTCACCGCCGCGTCCGTTCTGCTGCTCGAGGAGCGCGGGAAGCTGTCGCTCGACGATCCGATCAAGAAGCACGTCCCCGACGCGCCCCCGGCCTGGGACGCGATCACGATCTTCCATCTGCTGACCCACTCCTCCGGGATTCCCAACTTCACCAACCTGTCGGAGTACAGCTCGGTGAAGCTCCGGGACACGCCAGTCGCCAAGACGATCGCGATTGTGCGCGACAAGCCGCTCGACTTCGTCCCTGGCGAGAGAATGAGCTACAGCAACTCCGGCTATCTCCTGCTCGGCTACCTGATCGAGCGCGTGACCGGCGCCAGCTACGAGAAGTTCGTGACCGACAACATCTTCACGCCGCTGGGCATGAAGGACTCGGGGTACGACTCGAACACCGCGGTCATTTCCCGCCGGGCCGCGGGATATGCGCCCTCGGCGACGGGGCCGGGCAATGCCGCCTTCGTCCACATGAGCGTCCCCCATGCGGCCGGCGCGCTCTACTCCACCGTGGAGGATTTGCTCCGGTGGGAGCAGGGCCTGTTCGGCGGCAAACTGCTCTCGCCCGCCTCTCTCGCGAAGATGACGACGGCCTTCAAGAGCGATTACGCGCTCGGCGTGGTCGTGCGGAGCGAGAACGGGCGGAAGGTCGTGCAGCACGGCGGCGGCATCGAGGGCTTCAATACGTTCCTCGCCTACTACCCCGACACCCGGCTCACGGTGGCGGTGCTCGCCAACCTCAATGGCGAGGCCCCGACCCAGATCGCCGGACAGCTGGCAAATCTGGCGCACGGGGGCAGCCTGCAGCTGACGTCGGAGCGCAAGGAGATTCCGCTGCCGGTCGACACGCTCTCGAAGTACGTCGGCACCTACGAGGTCGCGCCCGGCGTCAACATGCTGATCCGACTGGCCGGCGATCAGCTGACGACCCAGCTGCCGAGACAACAGCAGATTCCGATCTTCGCGGAGTCGGAGACGAAGTTCTTCCTGAAGGTGGTGGACGCCCAGGTGGAATTCTTCAGGGACGCGAGCGGCGCGGTGACACACGCGGTGATGTACCAGAACGGCCGCGAGCGCAAAGTGCCGCGCATCAGCGCGACCGTCCTCACGCCGCCTGAGCGCAAGGAAGTCACGGTGCCGGCCAGCACCCTCGCTCGTTACGTCGGGACGTATCAGATGGCCCCCGGCGCCGAGCTCTCCGTCACCCTCGACGGCAGTCAACTGCAAGCGCAGCTGACCGGTCAGCCGGCCTATCCGATCTTCCCCGAGTCGGAGACGCTGTTCTTCTACAAGGTCGTCGAAGCGACCCTGGAGTTCCAGAAGGACGCGAGCGGCGCCGTCACCGCGGTGCGGTTGCGTCAGGGCTCGATCGATTCGGTCGCGCCGCGGAAGTAGCCGAGCCACAAACCGCACATCGTCGGCGGCCGCACCTCACTTCAGCCCATAGATGGCCAGCGCCGCCTGCAGTCCGCCCGGCGCCTTGGAGTGCTGCCGGGTGTTGTTGTCCACGCTTTCCTGCTGAAACGCCGCCACGAACACCTTTCCGTTGGCCACGACCGGCGGGTTGTTCTTCGCGAACAGCCCGAGGCTGTCGTTCGGGTTGCCCGACTCCTCGCTGCTCCACAGCTGCTTCTTCGACACGTCGGAAGCGTCGAACGCGCGCAGGATGCCGGTCACCACCTGATGGTTGGCGTCCTCGCGGAAGGGCATCGTCGCCCAGATGATGCCGCTGCCGGAATCCGCGCCGTTGGCCGACAGCGTGAGGAACCCGCCCGGCATCCAGATGTGATTGCGCTGCGGGTCGAACGGGTTGTTCGGGAGCGGTGCGGACGCCTTGCTGACCTTCATCGGCGCTGGAGTCTGGAACTTCCAGCCGGCCGGGCCCGGGTCGCGAACCAGTTTCCACTGCTTCAGCGGATTCTCTTCCCCCATCAGGTAGACGAACGTGTGGTTCGGATGCGGCCAGACCACCGGCGCGCCGTGGATGTTCCAGAACAGAATGTCGCCGGCCTGCTGCGGGTTGTTGACGCGCGGCAGCGGCTGGTTGGTCGCGATGAACGACTGCACCGACATTTTCCCGCCCTGGCCGAGGTCGTTGCGGTCGAGCAGGTACAACCGTCCTTCCTTGCCTCCGGCGAGGAGCAGGTGGCTGTTCGGAACGGCGACCACGCCGCCGGCGCCGAGGTCGGCATCGTGCACCTTGAGATCGTTGCGATTCTTCGGATCCTGGGGAACGAACCAGTCCTGCACCTGCAGCTTGCCCGAGGCCAGCTGCAGCTTCAGCACCGCGTTGCCGAAGTTGCGCGCCGTCGGCGTGGCGACGTCGTAAGTGCCGTCACCCGTGGCCAGATAGAGTGCGGTGCCGTCGCTGGCGATGCCGTGGCCCGACATCCAGATGCCGGCCCGTCCTTCCTTGTTGTTGTTCGTCCGCGGCGCCACGGTCGTCACGAACACGTCGCGCTGCTGCGGCGTGGCGGGGTTGGAGATGTCGTAGGCGAAGATCCAGCCGCGGTAGTTGCCGGTGTCGCAGTGGCCGCCGAAGGCCACGTAGAGCATGGTGCCGTCCAGGAGCAGCGCCGGCCGGTTCAGGTGGAAGACCGGATCGAAGACGATGGTTCCGATTTGTCCGGCGATCTCGAGGCCGGGTGCGGCGGGCTTGCCGTCAGCGAGATTCAGAGCGAACAGTTTGTAGGCGATCCGGCCGCCGCCGTCGATCGACTTGGCGGCCACGAAGACCAGGCCTTCCTTCCCCGCCGCACCACCGGTCGTGAGCCGGATGGCCGGTGTACCCGTGATGCCGATCTCGGTGGTGAGATCTTCGCAGGCGCCGTTCCCGATCCGCGGATAGAGCACGTTGGCCTCGACGGCATCGCCCAGACCGGGCGAGCCATCGGCGGCGTTCCTGGGGCCCCGTCTCCACAGCGCCTTCTGCGTCTCCTGGCCGGAGGGGTCGGCGCTGGTGTCGTCGGCATCGAACGCGTAGACGCTGTTGTGCTCGGTCGCGACGATGACCACGTTGAGCGGCGCGGCGCGGTTGGCCACCCGCGCGCCGGACACGATCAGCGGCTGCGCGTAGATGTTGCCGTCGACGATGCGGAAGGCCAGCTTGCCGAACTTCGCGTTGTTGACGTTCGACTTCTTGAGCTGCGTCTCCTTGAGATTGGCGCCGGAACGGGCGGCGTCGTAGCGATGGGTCAGGACATCGACCTGCGCCGCCGCGGGCGCCGGGAGCAGCGCGAGCAGCAGGAGTCGTCGCAGAAGACGGATACGCAGCAGTGACATGGCTTCCTCTCGTCGTTTCGCAGGGATCGGCAACCAGACGGACGGACCGGACCCGGGATTTCCGCGGTGCCGCGATGGAAGGATTATCCGTGACGTCGCCGCATGCGTCGCCTGGGAAGCGCCACGGGAGGCGCGGCGACTGGAGGATGGTATGCTTTGCGGACTTTCTGGGCGCCCATGAGGGCCTAACAGGGAAGCCGGTGCGAATCCGGCGCGGTCCCGCCACTGTAAGTGAGGGCGTTGCTTCGAACACCACTCGGCGTCAGCCGGGGAAGGTGAAGCAACCCGCAGCGTGTGCTGCTCCCTCCGAGCCAGGAGACCTGCCCAGAACATCAGCGGTCGGCTTTCTGCGGAGAACAGAAAGTGTCCCCTTGATCCCGTACGTTCCACGGGTCCAAGCACACTCCCGTTTCTGCACCTGGCCGTCCGCCTCGCCCGAGGAGGCACCATGGTCAGGACAGTTTTCCGCAGCTCGATCCTCGCTCTCGCGGCCGTCGCACTGGTTGCGACCGCCGCCGCTCAACCCACGATTGCCGTCTTCGGAACCGTCCGCGATGTATCGGGCGCCGTGATCGCCGGCGCATCGCTCGATGCCGTCGTCGCCGATCGGGTCATCGCCACCAGCGCTTCGGAAGCCGATGGCCGGTACGCGATCCGCCTGCCCGCCGGGGTCCCGTTCGCGTTGCGTGTGCACCGCGCCGGCTTTGCCGACCGCTCGTGGATCGCCAAGGGATCGATCCGGGATCTCAGGCGGGATTTCGAGCTTCCGATCGGCACGGTATCGGACACGATCGTGGTGAGTGCGTCGCGAGGGCTGGACGACCGCGAGGCGGTGACGCAGCCGGTGAGCGTGCTGTCGCGGGGCGATCTCGAAGCGCTCGGCTCGACCGAACTGTCCGAGGCCCTGCGGTTCGTGCCCGGCCTCAGCGTCGAAGGCCCGGGCCGCGAGGGCGGCGGGCCGATCTCAGTGTTCGCGCGCGGCGGCGATTCCGACTACAACGTCGTCCTGGTCGACGGCGTGCGCGTCAACCTCGACGGCGGGCGCTTCGACTTCAGCCGCATCGCCGCCGGCGAGATCGATCGGGTCGAGATCGTCCGTGGTGCGCAGTCGGCATTGTGGGGGGCCGATGCGATGACCTCCGTCGTTCAGGTCTTCACCCGGCGTGCGGCAGCGACCGACCGGGTCCAGGCGGCCGGCGAGGCCGAAGCTGGCTCGTTTGGCACCTTTCGCGGCCACGCCGGCCTCAGCGGGGGCGCCGGCGGCCGCGCCGACTATCGTGCAGGCCTCACCTACCGCAACACCGGCGGCGCGTTCAGCGACCTCCTTCCGGAGGACGATCGGTACCGGCAGACGGCGGTCGACGGCGGCGCGGGCATCGCACTCGGCACACGGGCCACGGTTCGGGGAGGCGTGCGCTACAGCGACGGCCGGGGCCACAGCGTGGGGCCGGTGACATACGGATCGCGGGACACCGGCACCGCGTACGCCACCAAGGATCTATCCGCCCACCTCGCGGTGGCGCATGCGGTCGGCTCGCGCTTCACTGGCACCGGGACCGTCAATTACTTCCGGTATGAAGGCGTATCGGCCGACGCGATTGCGGATCCGGCCTACTCGACCTACGCCGTCCTGGCGGGCACGCCGAATGCCCTCTTTCCCGGCGGCACGCGGCTGGTCCGGCTGATCGATCGCACGGAGTTCGACGCGATCGCCGCCGCCGGCGCCCTGCCCGCCCCCGGACAGTTCCTGGCGTCGCGGACCACCAGCGATTCCACGTTCAACAGCCTGACCGAGTTCCGCCGGCCGGCGGTGCGCTATCAAGGGGACTACAGCTGGCGATCGGGGCAACGGCTCGCCGCCGGCTACGACTGGGAGCGCGACACCAATCCCAACGTCGCCGGCTTCGATCTCGACAACCACGGGGTCTTCGTGCAGCAACAGTCGGCGCTCGGCGATCGATGGTTTGCGACGGTCGGCATGCGGGTGGACCGCAAGGAACGCTACGACACCTTCGTCAGCCCACGGCTGTCGCTCGGCGGTTTCCTGGTGCCGGCGCGCGACGGGACGCTCTCGTCGCTGAAGGTCTTCGGCAACCTCGGACGTGGCGTGAAATCGCCGACCTTCACCGAGCGCTTCGGCGGGGCGGGGTTCGCCGACCCCAATCCTGACATCCAGGTCGAAGTGGTCCGATCAAGTGACGTCGGGCTCGAGGCGATGATCGCCGATGGACGGCTTCGCGCCGCGGCGATCTACTTCGACAACCGCTTCACCGATCAGATCTCGTTCCGGCCCGGCGTCGTCGGCGACGGGATCCCGGAGTTCATCAACATCGATGGGTCGAAGGCCACCGGATGGGAGATCGAGCTGGCGCTGCTGAAGCCGGTGGCCGGTCTCACGGTGGCGTCGACCTACGCGCTGGTCGACACCGCAGTGGTGACCAACCAGAGCACGAGTCAGCAGTTCCAGCCGGGACAGCCCCTGCTCCGTCGTCCCAGGCACTCGGGGACGATTCGAGCGGGCTACGTGTACGGCCGCGCCAGTCTCCACGGCAGCGTACGGATGATCGGCCAGCGTTTCGACAACAGCTTCCTGTCCTTGCGCACCGTGCCCAACACCGAGCGGCCGTCCGCGGTCACGACCGACATCACGGTCAACCCCGGTTACGCCGTCCTTGGGCTGGGCGCCGATCTGCGGGTGCAGCGCGGACTGGCGATCTTCGTCCGGGCCGACAACCTCGGCGACGCCGCCTACGACGGCGTGCTCGGGTATCCGGGGCTGCCGCGATCGGTGGTCCTCGGCGCGCGGTGGAACGTCGGTGGCCGCTAGTCAGGGGCCGAGGGCGGCAGTCTCCTGGAGCGGCGGCAAGGATTGCTGCCTGGCGATGCTGCGCGCGTGGCAGAGCGTGGAGCTCGTGGCGATGGTCACGATGTTCGACGAAGACGGCGCGCGCAGCCGATCGCACGGGTTGCAGCCCGCGGTGATCGCCGCGCAGGCCGCCAGGCTTGCGTTGCAGCAATTCTCGGCCCGGTGCAGTTGGGACACTTACACCGCCGAATACGTCGCGATGCTGACGCGGGTCCGTAAGTGTGACATCACCCACGTCGTGTTCGGCGACATCGCCGGCGATGGCCATCGCGAGTGGAACGAGCGGGTCTGCCTGGCCTCCGGCCTGACGCCGATCATGCCGCTGTGGGGACAGCCGACTCCTCGATTGGCTCGCGAGTTCCTGGCCGAGGGGGGCGAGGCTCGGCTGGTGACCATTCGAGCGCCGCCACTCGACCGCTCCTGGCTGGGGCGGACGCTGAGCGAAGACGTGGTGCGCGATCTGGAGTCCCTGGGCGTCGATCCCTGTGGCGAGTTCGGCGAGTACCACAGCGTCGTGACCAACTGCCCGCGGTTCTCCGCACCGTTGCCACTCGTTGCCGGCGAGGCCGTCCGTCGCGGCGACTGCTGGGCGCTCGATTTGAGTGTTGGCTAGAGTGGAGCGGGTTCTGGCCGTGTCCTCGGCACGGACGCGGGTACTTCACTTGCATCGTGCCTGGTGAACGAGGCGCGGATCCGCGGAATCCTTCAGGGAATCCTCTGCGGGCTGGTCCTGCGCCTCCGACATGCTGCGAATCTTCGGAGGCTGACGGTAGCGACCTGTGAAGGTCCTCCAGCCCGGAGCTCGTTGTCTTCCGTCCCGGTCGCAGCCCCACAGCCACGTCTACAGATCGAGGAGAGCAACACCATGACACGGCACCGTTGTCTCGGAATCGTGTGCGCCGCGGCATTCATCGCAACATCCGCTGAGGGGGCGTTCGCGCGCGGCGTCCAGGCACAGGAAACTTCCGCGAAACCGCCGGCCGCCAGCGAGGACGCCACCGCGGCGGTCAAGGCGAGCCCGGAGCTCGTCGATCAGCTCGCCAAGGAGATGGGATCGACCCCGGAACAGGCGGCGGGCGCGGCGGGCGCGCTGTTTGGCGTGGCGAAGTCGCGGCTCAACCCCGGCGACTTCACCCAGGTTGCGAATGCGGTGCCCGGAATGGACTCGCTCCTGAAGGCCGCACCAGCCGCCTCCGGCGCGGTCGGCACGTCCGGTGCGCTGTCGAAGATGGCGGGATCCGCTGCCGGCCTGGCGAGTGCCGCCAGCGCGTTCTCGAAGCTTGGACTGAAGCCAGAGATGATCAGCAAAGCCATACCGGTACTGACGTCGTTCGTCTCGAAGTCAGGCGGCGCCGGCGTCGGGAGCCTGCTCGCGGGTGTGTTGAAGTAGGCGCGACCGCGCATTGCGCGGTCCCCCGTGTTCAGGAAATGACTCCTGTGCCGGGGGACCGCAGGCGGCCGTTAATAGTCGAACCGCAACGCAAACTGCACCGAGCGCGGCTGGTTGCACTGGGTGTTGACCGTGCCGAAGGCGGCCTGGCTCCAGTTCGCGTTCGCGTCGCAGAAGAGCACCCGGTTGAAGAGATTGCCGATCGAGACCTCGGTCCGCAACTTCTTCTGATCGCCGAGCATGAAGGCCTTGAAGATGTTCAGATCTTCGCTGTAGTTCTTGAATCCCCGCACCGTCGTGTCACGCCGGGGAGCATTGCCGAACTGGAGGGGGCCCGGATCCGTCCACGCAGCTCGATCGAAGTACCGATCGGTGTTGGGGTCGAAGTCTCCCGTCGCGATCACTGCATCGGCGCCTGCGACACGGTTCGGCCGTTTCTGGCCATTGAACAGGAAGCCGCCGAGATCGTTGGCCATCACGATGTTGAACGGCCGTCCGCTCTCGTATCGGAGCACGCCACTGACGTTCCAGCCCGCAAGGAACGCCTTGGCGACACCCGAGGTCCAGCTCTCGGAGCCAGGCACTTCCCAGGTGAAGCCGACCAGGAACACATGCGGCGTGTCGTCCGCGCTGAGGTACCACTCGAGCGGGTTCGCCGGATTCTGAACCACGGCGTTCGCTCCGTCGCTTCCCTGGGCATTCTCAGAGCCGTTGTTGTACAGCTTGGAGTAGGTGTATGCCACCCTGGCCTGGAGCCCCCGGGAGAATCGCCGCTCGAGCACCGTTTCCAGGGCATGGTACTTACTCTCGCCCACCGGCACGCCGCGCCACGCGATGTTCTGGTACTGCGGGTATTTTCGCAGCGCCTGCGCCACATTCCCTGCGAAACCGGGATAGGGGGACTTGATGCCGGCAGCCTGCGCGGCCGCCGAGTTGATGTTCGACTGCAGCAGGGTCGCACCGAGCGCCAGCACGCTCGGATCGTTCATGTTGGCGTCGACGCCCAGCGTCTGGGCATTGTGGGGCAGGCGGGTGCCGTGGTTCCCGATGTACGACAACCCCAGCATCGTGTTGCTGCTCAGCTGGCGCTGGTAGGTCAAGGACCAGTTCTGCCAGCGCGGCAAGGTCAATCCATTCGGCGTCACCGCGAGCGGCGCGGTGCCGTTGGCGAAGGCCGGGTCGATGAAGGGCGGGAACCTCACGCGGTCTGCTGGGAAACCGTCGTCGAGATAGAACGAGGGAGAGACGCCGTTCGACAGGTTCGGCGCCAGCAGATTGGCCTGGAAGCCGACCGTCGGAAGGCCGCCCTGGCCGAATGCGACTCCCGAGTAATAAATTCCGTAACCGCCGCGGATGGCGTTCCTCTCTCCCAACCGGTAAGCAAACCCGGCCCGCGGGCCCCAGGCGTCCTTGTCCGGTGACTCGGAGAAGGTCCGGCTCCCAATGCGGCCCGGACCGGTTCCCGCGAAAATCAACGCGCCTGGGATATTCCCTGCCCCCGGGTTGGGCGTGTTCGGATCGAAGGTCGAGTACTGGTCGTCCCTCTCGGTGCGGGCGAACTGATAGTCGAAGCGCATGCCGAGGGTCACGGTCAGCCTGTCGTTCACCTTGAATTCGTCGTTGACCCACGCCGCCGTGTAGCCTTCGTTGAACGTCGGATAGACCGGGATCGTCTGACTGGCCTGCTGCACCTGGCCGAGCAGGAACGACGCGAACGGATCGCCGGTCTGGGAGAGGTTGTTCCCCGAGCTGTCGTAACCGCCCGTGCCGAGGCGATCGAAGTTGAAGGCGCCGCCGGTGTTGGTCGCCCACCCGCGGGACGGGAACGTGTGATGGCGGTACTCGATCCCGAACTTCGCCGTGTGCCGCCCCTTCACCCACGTCAGGTCGTTCGAGAACTGCCAGCGATCGTTCTTCTCGTAGCCGAACCCCTGCCACTGCTGCCCGATGTTCGTGTAAGGCGTGTTGCCCGCGAAATTCATCATGGGGGGTCCGGCACCGTTGTCGATCAGACCGCCCTGGTTGGAGCCCCACAGCAACTGCGGCCAGCCGACTCCCGCCGACAGGGAATTCCCGCCCATGAACCAGCGGTCCCAGGCAACCGTGGTGTGGTTCAACAGGTTGTTGCGAATGACCCAGTCGAACTGCTGGTGGGCATGATGGGTCGAGATGCGCTGGTAGAATCCCTGTCCGTAATAGGTGTTGTTCTTCTCCGGCTCGGTTTCACCGTCGAACTCGGTCGTGCACCCGCCGGTTTCGCCGCAGTTGCGAATCGAGGGCCGGCGGTTCCAATAGAAGCTGGTGCTCACCCTCATATTCGGCGTGAAACTGTGGTCCAGCCGGCCCAGCATGTTCCGCGCGTTCAGGACCCAGGTCTGGTCGCCCGCCGGGTTGCCCGCCACGTTGTTCGCGGTTCCGGCCCGATCGGGGTGAACCATCAGGGCGGCGATCTTGGCCGCCACCCGGCTGCGCAACGGATCACCGGCAGGAATCTGGTTACCGGGATACGGATCGCGAATGAAGACCCCGTTGACCTGCCGGGTCGTGGCAGGATTGAAAATCTGGCCACCGAAGATCGGCCGCCCGAGCGCGTCGGTTCCGATCTGGTTGCTCGTCAGCAGCGCACCGAAGTCACCGGCCTTGAACGCGTCGGTCGGCGTCGTGTTGCCGAACCCAGGCAGGATGCCGGAGCGCAGCCTGGTGTAGTCGAAGTTGCCGAAAAAGAACGTCTTGTTGCGGATGACCGGACCGCCAAGGGTGGTCCCGTAGTTGTTGTTGCTCAGCGGCGTCTTGCCGACGGCGAAGAAGCCCTTCTTGTTGAAGGCGTCATCCGCGAAATACCCGTAGGCGCTGCCGTGAAACGCATTGGTGCCCGTCTTGGCCGTGTACTCGATGAATCCGCCGCTGGTGTGGCCGTACTGCGCCGAATAGCTGGTCGTGGTGACCTTCACCTCCTGCACGGAATCCACGGGAGGTGTGCTCTCCTGGCTTTGCTGGTGTCCGCTGGCGTAACCGAACGCGGCGCCATCGAAGAAGTTCTCGGTCGCGGCGCGCTGGCCGCCGTTGATCCGGGACTGGAACTGGCTGCCGCGGAACATCGGGTCGCCGTTCGGCTTCATCGGCAGGTAGCCGGGTTGCATCTGCAGCACGGACTCCGCCAGGCGGACGTCACCTGCCGTGATGATCGGAAGGTCGCGATAGTACTTCTCGTTCACCGTATGCGACACGTCCGGCCGCGTATCATCCAGGCCACTGGACGATCTGACTTCCACTGATTCCGTCAGCCCGCCGACCTGCAGCGTGAAGTCCTGGCGGATGGAATCGCCTCCCTCCAGGCGAATGCCGGAGCTCACCGCTTTCTTGAAGCCGCTGAGATCGACCGTGACCGAATAGGAGCGACCCAGGACCAGCGGTGAGCTCGTATACGCTCCCGCCGTATTGGTGACGAGGACGACGTTGACACCCGTCTCGTCGTTCCGGATGGTGACCGTCGCACCGGGCACGCCAGCGCCCTGAGGGTCGGTGACAACCCCGCTGATGATGGCCCGATCCGATCGCTGGGCCAGAAGGGGAGAAGCGAGGCCGACGATCAGACTGAAGACTGTCGCCGCCACGCGGGTCGCCACAAGGCAGGTCTTGGACATGCGCTGGTCTCCCGGACTCCGTCAGTTTCGCGCGGAACGTAACGCGAACACATTAGGGGTGTCAACTAGAATCTGGTACCGGTTCCACGTGCGCGAAAGGTAGATCGGAGATCGGTGATCCTGCACAGCGCTTCACTTGCCGCCGAACCGCTCCCGCCGCTCGATGCCCGCTCCCTCGCGAATGACCACGAGGTGATCGGCTTCGACGCCGGTGATCTTCTCCGTCTGCCCGTTCGGCCAGCGGATCGTCAGCTCGGCGGTCGTGGCCTGGCCGAGACCGAAGTGCAGTCGGCGGTCGTTGGCTGAGTAGAAGCTCGATTGCGCGCAGACGTCCTGGGTCTGCACGCGGCCGCCGTAGTGGGCGGTGACCCGGGCGCCGATGGCGCTGCGGTTGGACTTCACGCCGACCAGGAGCACCTTCAGCCAGTGGCCGGCGCCGGAGACGTCGTTCCGCAGCAGCGACGGCGGCTCGTTCATGTTCATCACGACGACGTCGACGTCGCCGTCGTTGTCGAAATCGCCGAACGCGCATCCCCGGCTGGTGTGGACGGCGGCCACGCCGGCGCCGGCTTCCTCGATCAGCTCCTCGAACCGGCCATCGCCCAGGTTCCGAAACACCAGCCGCGGGGTCCGAAAGGGATACGCCGGCAGCGTTCGCTCGACCTCGGGATACACGCCGCCGGTCACCATGAAGATGTCGGGAAAGCCGTCGTTGTCGAGATCGGCCATGCCCGCTCCCCACCCGACGTACCGCGTCTCCACGCCGATCCCCGCACGGATCGTCACGTCGTCGAAATTGCCCTTGCCGTCGTTGCGATAAAGCACGTTGGTGTCGTCGGCGAAGTGCGTCTTGAAGATGTCGAGGCTGCCATCGAGGTTGTAGTCGCCCACCGCGACTCCCATCCCCGCCTGCTCCAGGCCGTCTTCGCTCAACGCGGCGCCGCGCTCGAGACCCTCCTGCTTGAAGGTGCCGTCCCGCTGGTTGCGGAACAGCCAGCTCGGAGTCGAGTCGCAGGCCACGTAGATGTCGGGCCAGCCGTCGTTGTCGTAGTCGGCCGCCACCGTGGTCATCGGATAGGCGCCGCGCGCGGCGGCCACGCCGGACTGCCGGCTGACGTCGGAGAAGGTGCCGTCGCCGTTGTTGCGGAACAGCTGGACGAACCCGGTCGGCAGACCACGCGGGCCGCAGTTCACCGGCACGCCCTTCCAGCGGCAGTCGGCGTTCTCACCCGGCTTGGGCAGCTTCTCGAGCGTGGTGTCGAGGTAGGTGGCGACGAACAGATCGAGGTGACCATCGCGATCGAAGTCTACCCATGTGCATCCGGCCCCGTACCGCACCAGGTCCTGTCGCAGACCGGCTTTGACGGTGACATCGCTGAAGGTGCCGTCGCCGTTGTTGCGATAGAGCACGTTGTGCCCGTAGTAGGTCACGAACAGATCGTCGAACCCGTCGTTGTCGTAGTCGCCGACGGTGACCGCCGAGGCCCAGCCGGTGCGGGTCAGGCCGGCCTTCTCTGTGACGTCGGTGAAGGTGCCGTCCCGGTTGTTCTTGTAGAGGCGGTTGGTCGTCCCGGCCGGCGCGCCCTCCATCCGTGTGCCGCTCAGAACGAACATGTCGAGCCAGCCGTCGTTGTCGTAGTCGAGGAACGCCACGCCACAGCCGACCACCTCGACGATGTAGTTCTTCCGCTCGACCCCGCCGTAGACGATCGGCTTGGTCAAGCCGGCGCGGTCCGCGACGTCCGTGAAGCGCGCCGCGAACGGACGCCCCGACGGTTTGCCTCGCGGCTGCGGCTTTACGCTGCGCGACGAGACGCCCTGGCGGAAGGCCGTGTCGATCGACCACGCGAGCCAGGCCAGCATGCCGCGGCGCGTGATCACCGGACCACCTTACCGCCGCTGCCGTTTGATCCCGGCTCGGTCGCAATCAGCGTCTGGCCCGACTTGACCTGCTCGAACCGCTGAATCACGCCGGACGGCCAGCGAATCTCGACCAGGCTCGCCGAGGCCTCGGCGCCGAGCCCGACCAATACCCGCTTGTCGCTCGCCGAGAGGTACCCGACGGCGGTCGTGACGGTGTAATGCTGGACCAGCCCGGCCGGTGTCACGACCCTGATCCGGCAGCCGATGCCGTCACGGTTCGACCTGGTGCCGATGGTCCGGATTCCCAGCCACTGCTGTTGATTGCCGCCGTCGTTGCGCAGCACGTAGGCCGGCTGTCCGACGTTGCTGACCACGACGTCGGTGTCGCCGTCGTTGTCCAGATCGCCAAACGCGGCCCCGCGTCCCGCCCATTCCTTCTGCAGGACGCCGCCCGCCGTGACCCTGACGAACCTCCCCCGCTCGTTGCGCAGCAGCAGCGGCGGCTGCAGGTACTTCAGGTTCGGCGAGGTCTTCTCGATGGTGTCCATGACGTGCCCCTGCGCCACGAACAGGTCCTTCCAGCCGTCGTTGTCGTAGTCGAAGAAGCGCGTGCTCCATCCCGAGAACGCCAGCGTGGCGGCGCCGATGCCCGCCAGGTTCGTGGCATCGCGGAAGCTGCCGCCGGCGCTCTGGCGGAACAGCCGGTACCGCTCGTTCGAAAGATCGGTGACGATGAGATCGGCGTGGCCGTCGTTGTCGTAGTCGGCGAAGTCCACGCCCATGCCGGCGAAGGTCTTGCCGTCCTCGTTGAACCCGACGCCGGCCAGCAGGCCGGCCTCGGTAAAGGTGCCGTCCCCGTTGTTCCGGTAGAGAAAGCACTGGACCGAGTCGTTGGCCACGTAGACGTCGACGAAGCCGTCGCCGTCGTAATCGCTGAACGCCAGGCCGAGGCCCTTGCCCGGCGCCGCCGCGATGCCGGCCTTCGCCGAGACGTCGGTGAACGTGCCATCGCCGTTGTTGCGATAGAGCAGACTGGTCGCACCCTCGAAATTGTCGGGATGGCAGTAGGAGCGGTAGCCAGGCTTCTTCTCGCCGCAGTGCCGGTTCGGCTCGAAGGACCACTCGAGGTAGCGGGTCACGAACAGATCGAGGCGGCCGTCGTTGTCGTAATCGAAGAATCCTGCGCTGGCGCTCCAGCCGCCGCCGCCGACGCGCGCGCTCGCCGTCACATCGGTGAAGCTCCCGTCGCCGCGGTTGCGATACAGGCGATTGCCGCCATAGCTGGTGACGTAGAGGTCGGCGAAGCCGTCGTTGTCGTAGTCGCCGACCGCCGCGCCCATCCCATACACGCCGTCGGCGGCGCCGCTGAGCCCGGCTTTCTCCGTCTCGTCCGCGAACGTGCCGTCGGCCCTCTGCCGGTACAGGCGGTTCCAGAATCGCGGGTCGGACTTGTCGGGGCGCTTCCCGGCCGGCTGCGGGTCCTCGATCCGCGCGCCGTTCGTGAAGAACAGATCCAGCCGGCCGTCGTTGTCGACGTCGAGCATGGCCACGCCGCCGCCCATGGTCTCGATCAAGTACTTGCTGCTCGTGGCGGAGTTCGCGTGCGTGAAAGTGAGCCCGGCGAGTCGAGTGATGTCGGTGAATTCCACCGGCGCGGGTCGCGGGGCCTGAAGGCCCCGCGCGACATCAGCCGAGCCGAACGCGATCACGGCGGCGGCTGCGAGGCACCATGTCACCTGTGTGGCTTCCGGCTTTAGCCGGAAGGATGCGTGAAGCCCACGAATTCTGCCGATCGGCTGGAGCCTTCCGGCTAAAGCCGGAAGCCACGCCAGACCATTCAGCCGGGCTTCCGCTGACTGACGATGCCCTTCGCTTCCTGGATCACGATCAGATGATTGGCAGGCAGATCGCGAAAGGTTTCTTTGATACCTGATGGCCATGCGATCTCGACGGCATCTGCCTTGGCGGCGTGCGCCAGTCCGAAGCGAAGGCGGAAATCGTTCTGCGAATAATAGCCCGACCCGCTCATGACCTCGTCCACCTGGCGGCGCGGGCCGGCGACCACCGTGACCCGCGCGCCGATCGCGGAGCGGTTGGACTTCGTGCCGACGCATTTGATCGACAGCCAGTTGTTGCGACTGGCGCCAGCCGCAACATCGTTGCGCAGCAGCGTCGGCGGCCCGTCCAGGTTGTTGACGAGGATGTCGACGTCGCCGTCGTTGTCGAAGTCGCCGAACGCGCAGCCCCGGCCGAGGTTCTCGACGCCAATCGCCGCGCCGGCCCGGGCCGAGACGTCCTCGAACCGTCCGTTGCCGAGGTTCCGGTAGAGCAGCTTCGGCTGCCGGTACGACATGTGGGTCTTGGCCGTCGCCAGCTGCGCGTAGACGTGGCCGTTGGCGATGAAGACGTCCGGCCAGCCGTCGTTGTCGAAGTCGAGGAAGCCGGCGCCGAAGCCAACGTACTTGCGGTTGACCCCGAGCCCCGCCCTGATGCTGGTGTCGGCGAATCCGGCGCCGTAGTTGCGGTAGAGCGTCGGCACCTGTTCCGAGAAGTTGGTGCGGATGATGTCGAGCCGGCCGTCGCCGTCGTAGTCGCCGATGCCGACGCCCATGCCCGAGAGCGCGGCGCCATGCTCGTCGAGCGCCACACCGGCAGGCACCGCGATCTCGCGGAAGGTGCCGTCGTGATTGTTGCGATACAGCAGGCTCGGCGCGCTGTCGCACGCGACGTAGATGTCCGGCCAGCCGTCGTTGTCGAAGTCGGCGGCGGCCGCTCCCATGCCGTACGACCCGGTCGGCCGCCAGTTCGCGCCGACGAACACCATCGAGGACGGTCCGCGGGGAGTGGCGATCCCGGACGACTCAGAGACGTCAGCGAAGGTGCCGTCGCCGCGGTTGCGATAGAGCACGTTGGTGCCGCCGGCAAAGCCGAGCGGCCCGCACGGGACCGGAATCTCGTTGTAGCGGCAGTACGCCGCCTCGCCGGGGCGCGGCGCCTTGCCGGGATCGAAGTTCACGTAGCTGGCCACGAACAGGTCCAGCAGGCCGTCGCGGTCGTAGTCGACGAAGCAGCAGCCCGCGCCCCAGACGCCGGGCGAGCCGGCGACGCCGGCCTTTTCGGAGATCTCGGTAAAGGTGCCGTTGCCGTTGTTGCGGTACAGGACGTTTCGCCCCCAGCCGCTCACGAACAGATCGTCGAAGCCGTCGTTGTCGAAGTCCCCGACGCAGCAGGCCTGCCCCCAGCCGGAATGCGTGAGCCCGGCCTTCTTCGTGACGTCGGTGAAGGTGCCATCGCGATTGTTGTGAAACAGGTAGCTGGTGGGGCGGGTGTCCCTGATCCTGGGATCGAAGCTGCTGCCGTTGACCAGGAAGATGTCGAGCCAGCCGTCGTGGTCGTAGTCGAAGAAGGCGGCGCCGCCGCCCATCTCCTCGAGCAGGAACTGCTTGTCGGCCGGGCTGCCGGAGACGTTCCGCGCGCCGAGCAGACCAGCGGCGCCGGTGACGTCGGTGAACGTCACCGCCACGCTGTCCGCGGCACGGACGGAGGCCGGCTGTGCGAACACCGACGGCTCGGGCCGGATCAGGGTCGGCAGGATCGCGGGCGCTGCCCAGGTCCCCACGCGTCTGAGGAAGTCCCGGCGCGAGCGATCGCGCGGCGCGCGGCGGCTCACTTCGGGCTCCGGGACATCGGCGCCCCGGGGTTGCGGCGCTTCTTGTCGAGCTCGGCCGCTTCCTGCTCCAGCCGCTTGAAGTGTTCGAGCGCCTTCCGGCTCTCCTCCGTCAAGCCGAGCCGACGGAGAACGCCGGCCAGGACGTAGTAGTACGACGAGGCGCGAGGATTGAGGACGATCGCCTGATTCAGGGCCGCGGCCGCCGCCTCCATGTCGCCGCTCCGCTCGTCAGCCCTGCCCTTCTGGAACCAGGCACGGTCGGACTTCGGATCGAGCTCGATCGCTTTGCGTGCGTGCTCGGACGCGGCGGCCGGGTCTCCGGTGCGGTTGTAATAGGCGCTGAGGTTCACGTCGGGTGCGGCGAAGGTGCCTTTTCGCGCCGCGTTCATGGCCGCCGCCTTCTGGTAACTCACCACCGCCCGCTCGTCCTCACCCAGGGCTTCGAGCGCGAACCCGAGCGCGTCGACCGCTTCGACGTAGTCGGGGTCGATCCTCAACGCCGCTTCGAAGGCCTTCCGCGCCGGCTCCCAGATGTCCTGGATCGAGAACAGCTTTCCGAGGTTGTAGTGGCTCTCCGCCGAATCCGGCTTGTAGCGGATCGCCTGCTCGAACTCGACCTGGGCGGCATCGAAGCGGCCGATGTTCATCAGGTTGCGGCCGAGAATCTTGTGGGCCTCGGCGTTGGTGACGTCGAGCTCGAGCGACTTCGCCAGGGCCTTGATCGACTCGCCGATCCGCTGCTGGGCAAAGAGGCTGTAGCCGAGCGCGTACCACGCCCACGAGGACTGCGGACGCTCCTTGACGTACTCGCCGATGAGCGGCTCGACCTCCTTGAATTGTCCCTGCCGGATGAGCGCTTCGACCGCCGCAACCCGCCCCGGATCGTCGGCCGCGGTCTTCCGCCGCTCGGCGATGGTGTCGAGATACCGGCGGGCTTCCGCCGAGTCGGGACGCAGCTCCAAGGCGTGCTGGAACCTGGCGGCGGCCTGGTCGAGTGCGCCCTTCTCGAGCGCCGCCCGGCCTTCGGCGATGTCGAGGCTGGCATTCTGCGCGCGGTCGTCGGCTGAGACGAGCTCGCGCCCTTTCGCCAGCGCGGCCGCGGCCTCCTCTTTCCGGCCGGCGCGCGCCAGCGCGAGACCGAGCTGGTAGTGCGCTTCCCCGCTCTTCGGCTCGAGGCGCACCGCTTCCTGCAGCTGGACGATCGCGTCAGCCACCTTGCCGTCGCCGAGGAGCGCCTTGCCGAGCGCGAGGTAGGCGCGTGCGAACGCGGGCGACATGCCGATGACCCTGCGCAGCTGTTCGATCTCCCTGGGGCCGCCCTGGGCCGGGCCTGCGCCGTAGGCGACCGCGAGATTGAACTGTGCGCTCACCGATCCCGGGGCAAGGGCGACGGCCCGTTCCAGCTCCCGCACCGCGGCATCGGGATCGGTCGGCGTCAGCGCAGCCCCGAGATTGGCCCGAGCCTCCGCATACTCGGGCGCAAGGTTCACCGCCTCGCGCAGCGCCGCGATCCCGGCCGCATCGTCGCCGGCCTGAATGAGCACCAGACCGAGGGTGTTGTGCACGTCGGCGGCGTCAGGCTGGAGCCGGACGGCCTCGCGAAGCTCCGCGATCACGGCGCTCACCTCCGCGCCCTTTCGACCGAGCATGCGCGCGAGGACGTGGTGGGCTTCAGCGGATGGCTTCTGGGATTTGCCGACGGCCTCTTTCAGGCCCGCGATCGCCGCATCCCAGTCCGGCGCGGGCAGTGACGGCTCCGGCAGATTCAGGGCGGCCTCGAGTTGGCCCACCGCCTTGTCGCGCTCATTCGCGCGCAAGAAGACGATGGCGAGATCGACGTAGATCGCGGACGTCGGGGGCAGCAGCGCGATGGCCCGCTGAAGACTCACCCGTGCCGCGGGCAGGCTCCCCGTCTCGCGCAACGCGTTTCCGAGGAACGCGTAGCTGGCGCCAGCCGCTGGATCGAGCCGCACGCTTTCACGAAGCTCGGAGAGCGCGCGGTCCTTCGCGCCGCCGTACCAGAGAGCCACCCCCAGGCTGTAATGCGGTTCCGCCGATTCAGGCCGGAGGGCAACCGCTCGCTCGAGGTGGGTGCGGGCGCCGGCCAGGTCGCCCTGCTGACCGAGCACGAAGCCGAGGAGCGCGTGGGCCTCCGCATGCTTCTCATCGAGCCCGAGCGCCGCTGTCGCGGCATCACGCGCCGCAGGGAGATCGCCGCGCCCAGCCGCGGTCCTGGCGCGCGCGTAGAGGTCGTCAGCCGGGCTCGCCGCCGCCGGCCGCGAGGGGACCGCCAGCGCGGTCTGCTGCTTCAAGGCGTTACCGAGCGCGTAGTAGGCGTCGCGGCGCTCGGGATCGAGCTCCAGCGCGCGTTCGAACGACGCCACCGAACCGGCCAGGTCGTCGTTCTGGCGCAGGGTCTGTCCGAGCTCGTAGTGAATGGCCGCGTTCCCGGGATCGCCGGCGGCGACACGGCGCAAGTGCGTGAGGGCGCCGGTGAGGTCCCCGGTGTCGCGGAGCGCGAGGCCGAGATTGAGGTGGGCGGCCAGGCTGTCGGGCTCGAGCGCAAGTGCCTGGCGGAAGACGGCAACCGCCTCCACGAGATCGCCCTTCGCGGCGAGCGCGGAGCCGAGGTTCGCGTAGGCGCGGCCGTAACGAGGGTCGAGCGCGATCGCCCGTTTGAGCGCGGCCACGGCGGCGGTGAGGTCCGCCTTCTCGGCGAGGGCGACGCCAAGCCAGTTGTGTGCTTCCGCCGACGACGGGGCCACAGCCACGGCACGCTGGAAGATCTCCAGCGCGCGCGACGGGTCGTTGCGCTCCCAATAGGCCAGACCCAGCGCCACGAGCGCCGCGGGATCGTCCGGCGTCCGCTTCACCGCGCTCTCGAGCTCCGCAATGGTCGGAGGCGGCGCCTGGGGGCTCTGTCCGGCGGCGCGGGGCGCCTGCCACGCGGCACCGGGCGCGCCGAGCAGCAGCACGGCGGCGACCGTGGCCGAAGCCAGCAGCCCGAAGCGGGTCCTCACCGATCCGGCTCCAGCAGCTTTCCCGACTTCGCGTTGAGGCGCACGGCCGCGCGCAGTCGCTCTTCCCCGATGAGGATCTCGGCATCCTCGGGCGCGATCTTCCTGGCGCGCATCCAATACGACAGCGATCGCTCGAGCTCCCGTTGCGACTCCGCGACCGCCGCTGCCTGCCGCAGCGCCGGCAGGGACTCGGGCTTGCGGCCGAGCGCCTCGTCGTACGCGTCGAGGGCGCGGCCCGGCTCCTTGTTCAGCAGGTACGCACCGGCCAGGGTGAACGCCAGCTCGTACGAGACTGGCGCAACCGTCTTCGCCCATTCGAGAATCGTGATCGCCGCGGTCGGAACGCCCTCGTCCGCATACAACCCGGCGAGCTTGACCGACCAGGCCTGCGGGATGTCAGTCGACCGCGTCCAGCGATCGACGAGATCGATCGCCGCCGCCCGGTCGCCGGTCTTGAGAAAATCGGTGGCGAGGACGAACAGCCCCTCGGGGAACAGCGTGAAGGCGGCGATCACCGGCCGGGCTATCTCCAGCGATTGCTGGTAGCGGCCCTGCTCGGCTTCGGACCGTGCCAGACCGAACCGGGCGGTCTGGTTCATCGGGTCGAGCTCCAGCGCCCGGCGGAACATCGTGGTCGCCAGCTCGGAGTGCCCCTGCGCGATGTGGACTTCGGCGAGCGTCAGATGCGCACCGAGCAGGCGGGGATCGAGGCGGATCGCTTCCTCGAGCAGGCCGGCGCTCTCGGCGAGCCGTTCCTGTTGAAAGCGGATGGCGCCCAGGACCGAATGGGCCGCGGCGCGGGTCGAAGGGTCCGAGAGCGCGAGCTGGACCTGGGCGTCAGCCTCATCCAGCCGGCCCTTCTGCACGAGCAACGCGGCGCGCTGCAGTGCGTCGCGGGCACCGTTCCTGGAGAGCGGCCGCGAAGACCCGTTCTGGCGGCCAGCGCTCACCGCGGCCTCGGCGGGCCAGACTCCGGCTGTCACCGCGAGCGCAAAGAATAAGATTGCGGCCGCGGTCACAGAGGGAACCCTCTCAACGCCCAACGTCCAACTCCCACTTTCCAAGGGACACAACTCTACCGCAGGGGAGAAAGTCTTAGCGACCTCGTCGGCCGCGGCGTCTTCCACCCCATCCTCGTTCCCCGACGCCTCGGCGTCGGTTCACTGGGGCAGCCCGCTCCTCGGCGAAACGGTCAGGGTGTAGTGAGCGTCAGGACGTCGACGCCGGTTGCGAGGCGCCGGGCTGACCGGCCCAGACGCTGGCTCCCTCGGGCGCGGTCGGCAAGTACGGGAGTACCACCGTGAAGGTAGCCCCCCGACCGGTCCCCGGGCTGGACGCGGTCGCACTGCCACCGTGCATCTCGACCAGCCGGCGGACGATCGACAGGCCGATACCCAGTCCGCCATGAGCGCGATTCAGGGTCGACTCCGCCTGTCGGAACATGTCGAAGACGAACGGCACGAACGCGGGGTCGATGCCCTGGCCGCTGTCGCTCACGGTCAGGACCACCTGGGACTCGGCGCGGCGGATCTCGGTCGACACTTCCCCGCCTTGCGGCGTGAACTTGATCGCATTGGTCAGCAGGTTCCACACCACCTGCTGTAACCGGGTCTCATCGCCCATGATGCGAGGCGTCTGATGATCCACCTTCACGACGAAGCGGATGCCCTTGGCCTCGGCAGTCGGACGCATCCCGGCTGCGGCCGCCTCGACCAGGGCCGCGAAGTCGACCCGCTTCCATTCCAGCTCCACCCGGCCGAGCGTGATCCGTGACACGTCCAGCAGGTCCTCCACCAGCCGAGTCAGGGCCTCGCCGTTGCGGGCGATCGTCTCGGCCGTCTGCTTGACTTTGTCGGGATCGGCGGCGACCGCCTGCAGCATGTGGGTGCGCCCGACGATCACGTTGAGCGGCGTGCGCAGCTCGTGTGACAGCGTCGCGAGGAATTCGTCCTTGAGCCGGCTCGCGACCTCGGCGTCGTGGCGGGCCCGCTGCTCGCGTGTCAGGAGCCGACTACGTTCGTCGAAGGCGGCCGCGGCAAGCGCGAGCGTCAGGATAAGCACCGTGCTGGTGATCACGCCAACCGCGAGCCCGGCGGAGCGGACCGTCAACCCGGTCGGGTCAGGCGCGATCGTGAGATCGCTGAAGCGGGCGGCGGCCATCCCGGTGTAGTGCATGCCCGAGATCGCGATCCCCATGACGGTCGCGGCACACAGCTGGCGCCAGCGGAAGACACCGCTGCCGGCGTTGCGCAGCTTGAACGCCAGGAGCAGGGCGCCGAACGAAGCCGTCACCGCGATCACGATCGAGGCGACGACCAGACCCGGCCGCCACGCCGTCACCGGTGGGCGCATGGCCGCCATGCCGATGTAGTGCATGCCGTTGATGGCCGCGCCCATGAGCAGGCTTGCGGCCACGATGATGCGCACCGGCAGCACGGCGCGGCTGGCGGTGAACAGGGCCAGGGCCGAAGCGAGCACCGCGACCAGCACCGAGACCAGCACCAGCGGGACGTCGTACTGCACTGGCACCGGCAGGTGAAAAGCGAGCATGCCGACGAAGTGCATGCTCCAGATGCCGACGCCCATCGCGACCGATCCGCAAAGCAGCCACGCCAGCCTGGCCGAGCCGCGGGCGCGAGTCAGCCGTCCGGTCAGATCGAGCGCGACGTACGCGGCGAAAATGCCGACGGCAATCGAAACGCCGACGAGAAAGGGATTGTGGTGGACGTGCATAGGCCTGGCCGCGTCCGCAGAAGATCGCGGACCCGCCCCACCCTGCATGAGCAGCGCCAGCCCCGCGGTCATCCGTAACCGCCTCAGGTCATCGGTTCGGTCGAGCGATGGCGGGGTCGTGAGCGCCCGGCACGGCCGCAGCCGTCGGTCGATCACCGACACCGACGCCGCGCTGATGTCGCGTGTGTGCGGAAATGCGCCCGGGTGTGCGGCGGCGCTCAAGCGCAGTGACAGGATCCGGGCGTCTCCACCGGGTTGAAATTACCAGCGACTGTCATCCGGCTGACGTCAGGTGTCGGCTCTCGTGTCAGCGCTAGTAGGCGAACGTTCCGAAGAACGCCGAACGCTTGTTCGGGTCGCTCCACTTGATGCCGAGCGAAGAACCGCTGAACGCGTTCTCCACCGCAATGCCGAGATCGGCGTGGTGGACGCTGGAGAGCGGGTCGAACCACTTCTTGTTGCCGCAGGTCGAGTCGTGCTCCATTTCCTTGCGCACCCGGAGCCGCGCGGTCGGTACCGCGACCTGGATGTCGCGATCGCCTGACACGAACTCGATCGACGCCGGCGTCACTTCGGCAATTGTCGAGACGATGCGGCCGGCGAGCCGCTGGGCCATCGCGACCAGCGCTTTCCGCTGCGGCTCGGTCGCGCGCGCGTCGACGAACAGCGCCGCGCGGGTGTTCGCGACGTCGCCACCGATCTCCTGGACGCTCAGGTTGGCGTCGCCCACGACCGCCGCGACCACGGCGAGGCCGTCGAGCGATACGCCATTGAAGCGGCCGCTGTCGACCTTCCACGCGAGCAGCGCCTCGCGCCCCGCCGTCGCCGCCTCGCCGTTGATGACGCAGGCGCCGGCAAAGATCTCCGAGGTCCGGGCCTCGACATAGGTGCCGGTCAGCGTGGCGCGACCGGCCGAGAGCGTCGCCACGCCGAAGGCCAGGAACAGAGCGGACAACGTGATCGTCTTCATCGAGTTCATCGCGGCATCTCCCCTTGTTGCGGCGTGCTCAGTGCTTGCAGCATCCCCGGTCGCCGCAGCACAGATCCGATCGAACGGGCTCGCCGTCCGGCCCGAACCCGGTCTGCGTGGTCGCGCACCAATACCAGGTGGCGTCGTACTTGTCGTAGAGCGAGGCCTCGTCGGCGTCGACGACGGCGTTGATATACATGCCCTTGGTCCGGAGCTTGAGGCAGTGCACGCCCACGGTAATCTTCGGCGACGTAAGCGAATCCATGCGGACCTCCGCTAGACGGTCTGGATGCCGGCGGCGCGCAGGATGGCGCGCTTCACGGCGGTCTTGGCGACCTGAATCTTGTAGGCGTTCTCGCTGAGCGGACGCGCCCCCTGCAGCGCGGCCTCCGCCGCCGCGGCCGCGGTGGCCTCGGTGATCGTCTTGCCGGCCAGCGCCTTCTCGGCGGCCTGCGAGCGCCACGGAATCGGCGCCACGGCGCCCATGACCACCCGCGCCGACCCGACGGTCGACCCCTTCGTTCTCTCCATGGCGAGCAGCACCGTCGCGAACGCGATCGGCCAGTCGTGCGAGGTCTTGTAGCGGACCTCGTAGTGTCCGCTCTTCAGGTTGCCCGGCGCCGGCAGGATCACGTGCGTCAGGAGCTCGTCGGGTGCGAGCACGTTCTCGACCCGCACATTCCGCGTCGGCAGCGTGAAGTACTCCGACGCGGGCACCAGCCGCTCCCCTTTCGGCCCGACCAGCCGGAAGGTCGCGCGGTAGGCCACCGACGGTACCGCCAGGCTCGAGGGGTGGACGATGAAGCTGGGACCGCCGCCGAAGATCGCGTGGAACTGGTTCTCCCCGGTGATCGAGAAGCAGGTGTTCCCGCCCTTCTTGAAGCAGTGGAACTCCTCGTTGCGGAAGTACCAGCAGCGCGGCCGCTGGTTGAGGTTTCCGCCGACCGTTCCCTGGTTGCGGATCTGCGGCGTGCCGACTTCGATGGCCGCCTCGGCGAATGCCGGGTACAGCCGCTTCACGTCGGCGTGCTCGGCCAGATCGGCCATCTTCATCGCCGCGCCGATCTTCAGCCCGCCGTCGAGCGAAGTCACCGTGGACTCGAGCGCGTTCTTCACGTTGACCAGGCGATCGGGCTGGGTGATGTAGTCCTTCATCCGCGCCAGCAGATCCTGGCCGCCGCCGATCGGCAGCGCCCTCTCGAACTCCGGCGCCAGCGCGGCGACCGCGTCCTTCTCGTTGGCCGGATTGACGTAAGCAAACGGTTTCAAGGTTCCTCCCACTTCACGCCGGGGTCTGAAGACCCCGGCGCCACAAGAGAGCTGACTAGGCCGTCGGAGTCGTGGTCTGCCGCTGCAGCGCGTTCAGGATCCTGGCCGGGGTCAGCGGCAGGCTCCGGAGCGTCACGCCAATCGCGTTGCGGACCGCCAGCGCGATCGCCGCCGCGGTCGGCACGGTGGGCGGCTCGCCGATGCCGATCACGCCGCGCTCCGGCTGATCCTTGAGGCGCACGTCGATCCGCGGAATGTCCGACATCCCCGCCAGCAGATACCACTCCATGTTCGGGTTGACCATCTGCCCGGTGTTGCGATCGAGGATGCGATCCTCGAACATCGCGAAGTTGAGCGAGCCGATCACGCCGCCGTAGGTCTGGCTCTCGGCGGTCAGGCGGCTGACGACGAGGCCACAGTCCTGGAGGGCGAGAATCCGCGTCACCTTGGTGATGCCGGTCTCGATATCCACCGTGACCTCGGCGAACTGGACGCCGCTCGTGGTCACCGACGACAGCCCCGGCTGCCAGTCGCCGTCCACCGCGATCGGCTGCGGGCCGATGTGCTTGCAGGCCTCGGCCCACGACATCCCGCGCGCCGGCGTGTCCTTGACATGGATGCGGCCGCCGGCGGCGACGAGCGTGGCGGCCTCGACGCCGAGCACCGGGGCGACCTTCTCCTTGAGCGCGTCGAGGGCCTTGACGGCGGTGACCCGAATCGCCGGGCTGATGCTGGCGGCAGTGGTGCTGCCGCCCGACAGCGGACTGACGCCGTACTGCGTGTCGCCAATCTCCGGCTTGATCTGCGACGCCTGGAGCCCGAGCGTATCGGCGGCGATGATCGCCACGAGCGTGCGGGTGCCGGTGCCGATGTCCTGGCTGCCGATGCGCACCACGACGCTGCCGTCGGACGCGATTTCGCAATGAGTCTGCGCGGGCCCGCGCCCGCCGCCGCCCCACGTGCAGATTGCCACGCCCATGCCGGTCTTGATCGGGCCGGCCGCCTTGTCGCCGGTCGAGTGGCGCTTGTCCCACCCGAACTCCGCCGCTCCCTCCCGCAAGTACGAGCGCCACATCGCGTTCGGCGCTTCGGGCGGCAGGTTCTTGATCCGGAACTCCACCGGATCCATGTTCACCTTGTCGGCGAGCTCGTCCATCATGATCTCGGTCAAGAACGAGCCCTGCGGATGTCCTGGCGCGCGCATCGGCCGCTGCTGCCCGGTGTTGGTGAACACGTCCTTGTGGGCACGGCGCCGATTGGCGATCCGATAGATGTAGGGCAGCGGGAAGCCCGCGGCCGCGCCGGCCCCGCCGGTGCCCCATGACTCGGCGTCGAACGCGGTGATGATGCCGTCAGCCGACACGCCCGCCTTGATGCGCGCGGCCGCCGAGGGGCGATTGCCGGTCGCGAGGTGCTCCTCCTTGCGATCGAGCATCATCTTGACCGCCACGCCGGCTTCCTTCGCGAGCCGGGCGCACATCAAGCCCTCCGCGCCGACGCTCAGCGCCTTGCTCCCGAAGCCGCCGCCCATGTACTGGCAGATCGCGCGCACATTGGCCTGCGGGATGGCCAGGCCGGTCGCGAAGTTCTCGCGCGCCGTGTTGATGCCCTGGGTCGAGATCCAGACGGTCAGCTTGTCGCCTTCCCACTCGCAGACCGTGCCGTGCGACTCGAGGCAGGTGTGCGTGATGACGTGCGTCGAGTAGGTCTCTTCGATCGTGTGGGCCGCGGCCTTGAACCCCGCCGCCAGGTCGCCGGCCTCCTGGGCCTGCCCCTGCCGCACGTTCCCCTTGGTGAAGACCTCGGGCGCCTTCCCCGTCAGGGCCTGCTCGACGACGGTGAGGTGCGGCAGGACTTCGTACTCGACCTTGACCAGCCGCGCCGCGTCGATCGCCCGTTCCTCGGTGTCGGCCGCCACCGCCGCGACTTCGTCGCCCTGGAACATCACCTTGTTGTTCTGGGCGTCGGCCGGGTCCTTCCACAGGAGCGCCGCCTTCACGCCCGGCGCGCGCCTGGCGGCCGTGAGGTCGACGGAGACGATGCGGGCATGCGGATGCGGCGAGCGGACCATCCGCGCGTAGAGCATCCCGGGGCGCTTGATGTCGAAGGTGTACTTGGCGCGGCCCGTGACTTTCTCGGGACCGTCGAGCCGCTTGACCGAGGTGCCGAGTACCGTGCGCGTCGCCGGCCAGGCGAAGTGGGGGTCGGCTTGCTGCGGCTGGGGAGCGCCACCCCGTCCACCACCCTCTTGCGGCAGGATTCGCTCAGCCACGCTGCACCCCCTTCACGCTCGACACCGCTTCGAAGATCCGGTTGAACGTGCCGCAGCGGCAGATGTTGCCGTCCAGTCCTCTTCTGATCTGCTCGGGGGTCGGGTTGGGGGTCTTCTCGAGCAGGCCGACACTGGCCATGATGAACCCCGGCGTACAGAACCCGCACATCAACGCATCCTTGTCGCAGAAGGCCTGCTGCACCGGATGCAGCGTGTCGCCGGTCGCCAGCCCGTCGACGTTGCGGATCTGCTTGCCCTGCACCTCAATCGCCAGCGTCGAGCAGGAGTAGACCGGGCGTCCGTCCACCAGCATGGTGCAGGCGCCGCACGCGCCGCGATCGCAGCCGCGCTTGTTGCCGGTGAGATCCGCGCGCATGCGCAGGGCATCGAGCAGCGTCACGCGCGGCTCGATCGTCAGGTCGAGCTGCCGTCCGTTGACGTTCAGCCGCACCGGCACTTCACCGGGCCCGAGCGCCACAGGGCCGCTCTGCGCCTCAGCCACATCCGGGGCCACCACCGAAGCAGCCAGGCCGACGACGCCGGTCGATTTCAGGAAATTGCGTCGGCTGAGATTGACGCCGTCCGCCGAATCGTCTTTCGAAGCCATTCAGGGGTCCTCTCAGCTGAAGAGTAAGTACACGCGCCGACTCCCCAGTCTACGCCGCACGGCGCGGGGATCCTTGCCTAATCCTCTCGGATTCCTGGCTCCGGACAGCAGGATTACGCCTGAACCACGGCCAAGCTTCTGGCGCCGCGAGACGCGTTACATGTCGTCGCGATCCTGGCGGACCGACACCCTCTGCCCGCGCAGCGTCGTCCGGCGCATCGCTTTCAGGATTTGCTCGACGGAAGCCGCTGGCACTTCGACCAGCGAGAATCGATCCCTGATCTCGATCGAACCGAGCTCCGAAGAACTGATCCGTGCTTCGTTGGCAATCGCCCCCACCAGGTCGGCAGGCCGGATGCCGGCTTCGCGGCCGGCGCCGATGAACAGGCGCACCGTGTCGGCGCTGTCCCGCGCAGCCCGCGCCCGCGGCGTACCCGTCACCTGCCAGTCGCGCTGCGCTTTGGGCGGGACTGCCTCGAGCTCCTGCGTGTCATCGGGACGCCCCAGCGTCCCGTGGGCCAGCTTGACCGCGGCGGCGGCGATGTCGAGGACGTCGAACTCCTCGGCCAGCGACTGCACGACCGCGCGCACGTCGTCGAGATCGCCTTCGAGGAGGCGCTCACGCAGCGAGGCCCGGGTGAGCTCGAGGCGCCTGGCGCGGAGATCGGCCACCGTCGGCAGCGGGCACACTTCGATGCGCTGCTTGGTGAGATTCTCGATGGTCCGAAGCAACCGATGCTCGCGCGGTTCGACGAGCGTCACGGCCATCCCGGCGCGGCCCGCCCGGCCGGTCCGTCCGATCCGATGAACGTACGCTTCGGGGGCCGAGGGCACGTCGTAATTGAAGACGTGGGAGAGCTGTTGAATGTCGAGGCCTCGCGCCGCGACGTCAGTGGCCACCAGCAGGTCCGACTTCGCATCCCGGAACCGCTTCATCACCGCATCGCGCTGCCGTTGCTGCATGCCGCCGTGCAGGGGCTCGGCGCGGTAGCCGTGGGCGTTGAGGCTTTCGACCAGCGTGTCGACTTCCAGCCTCGTGCGACAGAAGACGAGAGCAGACGACGGGTTCTCGCTGTCGAGCACGCGCTGCAGGGCCATCGGCTTCTGCGCGCGCGTGACCACGTAGGCGAGCTGGCGCACGCGGGGGGCCTTGGCCGCCGAGGATTTCTCGACCGAGACCGTGATCCGGGCGGGAGTGGTCAGGTATTTCTGTGCAATCGCCTGAATCCGCTTCGGAAGGGTCGCCGAGAACAGCGCCGTCTGCCGTGTGCCCGGCGTGGCGTCGAGCAGCGCCTCGAGGTCGTCGGCGAATCCCATGTCGAGCATCTCGTCTGCTTCGTCGAGAACAATCAGCTCGACCGCGGACAGATCGAGGGTCCCGCGCCGGAGGTGATCGAGCGCCCGTCCCGGCGTCGCGACCACGATGGTCGCGCCTCGCCCGAGGGCCCTGAGCTGCTGCGACATCGACGAGCCGCCATAGATCGGCACGACCGCCAGACCCGCGCCACGACCGTATTTGTGAATGGCCTCCGCGACCTGCATTGCGAGCTCGCGCGTCGGTACGATGACCAGGCCGCGAGTACCTCGCGCACTGGCCGGGCGACTGGCCAGGAGATGCAGCATCGGGAGGGCGAACGCGGCCGTCTTTCCCGTGCCGGTCGCAGCCTGTGCCAGCACGTCGCGGCCCTCGAGCAGAACGGGGATCGCTTCGCTCTGGATCGGTGTGGGCTCTTCGTAGCCGAGGCTGGTGACAGCCGCCAGCAGCGGACCCGTCAGTCCCAGGGAGGAGAATCCGCTCGCGGTCTTGTTGGAAGCCATTGAGCCATTACACCAGATCGGGTCGCCGGCCACCGCCGACGCGCCTCAGCGCGTGCGGGCGAGTTGCAACAGCCGCCGATCCGCTGGAAGCGGCGATCGCGCGAGCCGGGGTTCGGCGCGGGCAAATGCCTCCTGGGCATCGGCGGTGCGGCCGAGCGCCCGGTAGCAGCGACCCAACCAGTACGCCGCTTCTCCCGCGGAACGGTGGTCGGGATCGACGTCGCGCCAGTAGAGGTCGGCGCTTCGCGCAGATTGCAGCGCCGCGTCGTACTCCTGCTGGTGCAGCCGGACTCGCGCGATGCCGATCAGCAGATCGGCCCGCGCGGGAGTGACGCGCTGCTTCTGCACCTCGTCGAACAGACGCTCCGCGCGACCGAACAGATCGCGCGCGGCGGTGACGTCGCCGAGCTCCAGCGCGGTCAGGCCCGCCTCGACCAGACCGTGCGCGTGATCACCCCGGTGACTGCGCTGCACCGCCGATTCCGCGATCGCCTGCTCCAGCAACTGCCTCGCCTCGGCGAAGCGGCCCTGCAGCCGTCGCAGCGTCCCGAGATTCCTGGTTGCGAGGTGACGCGCCCGCACCGACGAACCGCTCTTGTCGATGGCCTCCCGCAGCTGGCGTTCGGCCTCGTCGAACCGCCCCAGCTGCGCCAGCGCCAGGCCGAGACTGCCGCGGGCGTGCAGGGTGTCCAGCTGCGATTTCGCCCCCACCGACAACCGGACCGCCTCGTCGAGCCGTTCGGCCGCTTCGCGGCTCGCCCGCGCCGTCAGCAGCGCGCTCCCCAGTTTGCGCACGCGCCCGGCGTGAGTGGCGGATCCCGGTTGACCGTCCTTGAGGTAGATGGCGATCGCCCGGCGCGCGTCATCGATGGCGGGAGCCAGCGCACCGATCTCGATTTCGAGCGGGATGCGCGCCGACAGCGATTCGCCGACCAGCCTGCTGTCCGCACCGAACACCTCGGACGCCTTCGCCAGCGCCCCGCTGTAGACGTCGAACGCGGCCTCGAAATCGCCGACGACATTGAGCGCCTGTCCGTAATAGAGCGCCGATTCCATCACTTTCGGGTGGCTCAGGTCGCCCGCGTGCAGGTCGAGGAACATCGTGTACGACCGGCGCGCCGGTTCGACGGCCTGCTCACGCCGCTGTGTCAGGGTGTAGACGTGGCTGAGCTGCTGGAGCGCGGTGGCCAGCTCGGAAGACGACGGGCCCAGCGTCGAGGCCATGTCGATCGCGGCGCGGGAGGCGCGCTCGGCCTCCGCATATTCCGACAGGACGATCGCCAGTGCCGACTGCTGGAGCGTCGCCTGGAGGAACAGGCGGCCAGTGGGGTCACGGGAGGTCTTCAGCGCCGCAAATGAGCGATGGAGCTGGCTCCTGGCTTCCTCGTTCCTGCCGAGATATTCGTAGGCCTGCGACAGGAGCAACCGGAGCCTCGCCTGCAGCAGGTCGTCGTCTATGCGCGCCGATTCCTGGAGCCGCAGCGCCTGCTCGACGACCCGCGCCGCATCCGCATTCTCCTGCAGCCCGAACAGGCTCTCGCCGACGATCGCCAGGAGCTCCAGGCGGGTCGCCGAACTGATGTCCTGGCGATCGTTCACCCGACGCTCGGCCTGGCGAAGCAGGTCGCCCGCCGAGAAGACCTTCCCGCGCACCTGGGTGGGATCGGCCTCACGAAACACCGATGCGATCAGCTCCTTGACCTGTTCCGCCCGCCGCTTCTCGGCCACCGCCACCCGGGCCTGCCAGGTCGCCACGCTGGCGCCGACGACGATGGTCGCGAGCACCACCCCGGCGGCGCCAACGGCGATGGCGTTGCGAGCCGCGAACTTCCGCACGCGGTACCAGAGGCCGTCGGAGCGCGCCAGGACGGGTCGGCCCTCGAGGTAGCGCTCCAGGTCATCGACCAGGGCGTGGACGGTGGCATAGCGCTCAACGGGCTGCTTCTTGAGCGACTTGAGCACGATCGTGTCGAGATCGCCGCGGAGCGAGCGGCGGGACGGCGGTTCGGCGACGCCGCTCGGAAGCGGCGGATCGGTATCGAGAATCGCATCCTCGAGGGCGCCCCTCGAATCCCGTTTGAGCTTGTAGGGTCGTTCTCCGCTCAAGAGCTCGTAGAGGACCACGCCGAGCGAATAGACATCGGATCCGATGGTCAGCGGATCGCCGCGAATCTGCTCGGGAGAGGCGTAGTCGAGGGTCAGCGGCCGGCCCGAGAACTCGGTGAGCGCGGTCTCTCGCGCCTGCTCATGGTCGAGCAGCTTGGCGATGCCGAAATCCAGCAGCCTGACCTGCCCGTCAGCGGCCACGAGAATGTTGGCGGGCTTCAGATCGCGGTGCACGACCAGCATGGCGTGGGCGTAGGCGACCGCATTGGCCACCTGGAGGAACAGCCTGACCCGCGCCGCGGTGTCGAGCCGGAGGTCGCGGCAATACGCGTCGATCGGGCGGCCTTCGACGTACTCGATCGCGAGGAATGGACGATGTTCCGCGGTGAGGCCGGCGTCATAGAGACGTGCGATGTTCGGGTGCGTGAGCGACCCGAGAATCTCGCGCTCGCGCGCCATCCGCTCGGCCAGCCCGGCGCGCTGCCCTGCCTGGTGCGGCAGCTTCAAGGCGACGGAGCGATTGACGAGACCGTCGCTGCGCTCGGCGAGCCAGACCACTCCCATCCCTCCGCGGCCCAGCTCACGTACCAATCGGTACGTCCCGACCAGGTCGCCGGGCTGGTCGCCGCCCGGGAGATCCTGCGGGAAGTCCTCCAGACCGACTTCGAACCTGGGGAGGGTCCCGAGGACCGGTCCTCCCTCGACGCCGGATGCGCGGGCGAGCATCGCCCGCAACCGCGGCTTGAGGGCTGCGTGCTCGGCACCCAGCAGATCCATCCACCGGTCACGCTCCGACGGCGGCTGATCGAGCGCTGTGTCCAGCAGCTGATTCAGCTGGGCCAAGGTGGTCGGGTCGAGTTTCCCCCTCCGCATGAGCACCCCCGGCAGTGAGGCGGCGATTATGCGCGATGCAGGGGTAGTTGGGGTGCCCGCTCGTCTCTCGTGGGCCCGCTCGAGTGGGAGGGCACGACTGGCGGGAAGGTCAGGGCGCTGCGGTTACGCGCCGGGTTCAGACACTGAGCCCGCAGCAACCCGGTTGCAATCCCGGCAGAGCGGAGCACGCCGTTCAGCGTCGAGTCGAACAGGTAGTCGCCAACCACGACCAGTCCGGGGTGCTGGATGGGCTCCGGTCGGTGCGCCGTGTTGACGTCACGGAACGGGCACCCGCCGGGCTGCCCGCTCAACGCCCCGGCCCATCGATGGACCTTGCCCTCGATCATCCGCTGCCGCGCTTCGACATAGAGATCGTCTGGCAGCGATTCGAGGACCCGCGCAATCAACGTCCGATCGTCGCTGTTGCAGGCCGACAGCGCATCGGACCCCGCGAGCAGCCATCCGAGGACCCCGTGTGTGCCCGGAGCATCCGCAGGGGGGTCGGCGTAGACGCAACACCCGCCGAAGGCGTCGAGCATGACCCACGATCCGGTCACCTGCGGCCGCCAGAACGGCCGGTCGAACAGGATCGAGACGCGCAGGTAGTGGCCGGGCCGGTCGTAGTGGGCAACATGCGCCGCCATCGCGCGACGCAGCCGCTCTCCGCCCCACGCGATCTCGGCCAGCCGGTTGTAGGGCAGCGCGATCACCACGGCATCGAAATTGTGTTCGGCGATCCGTCTGCCGTGCCGGGTCGAGACGGTGTAGCGGTCGTGTTCGGTGCGGGACACCTGCACCACCGCCGTATCGAACACCACGTCGGTCCGGCGCAGGCTCGAAGCCAGACGACGTGGCAACATCTCCATGCCGCCTTCGATCGAATATTGTGCGCCGTAGCCCGGCACCGACTTCAGGAAGTTCCGAAGACCGATCAGGGCGCTGGTCAGGTGGGGCTCGGTGGCCATGTCGCTGTGCGCGGTCATCTTGAGAAACTCTCGCGCGAGCGGGTCGGGCACCTCATCCAGAATCTCGGCGCACGTGAGCGAGGCCCAGGGATGGCCGTTGTCGTCGGGTCCGAATCCGCGGCGCCAGCTGGGCAGTGGCAACATCGACACCGCCTGGCGCCTGAACTCCTCAATCGCCCGGCGCGTGTTCGCTCCGAAGTGGCGGCCAATCCCGCTCTCGTCATGGAGCAGCACCCCGTTCATGACGACCGCCCTGCTGTCGGTCGAAACCGCGGTCAGCCCGAGCTCTTCGACCAACTGCCGCAGAGGATCGGGTTCGAGCCCGTCGTAGGCGTAGCACTCTGCGACGCCAGCCTCGTAGTGAACGGCGGCGCCATCGAATCGACGGGTCTGAATCTTGCCGCCGAGCCGGCTGCTGGCTTCGAACAGTGTCAGTCGGCAGCACCGGCCAAGGGCCCGTTCGAGCAGGCGTGCGGTCATCAGCCCGCCCGGCCCGCCACCGACGATCGCGACTCGAGTCATACATCCCCCTGTTCCCTGTCCTCTCTACGCAGGAAATGCGAGGGGGCGGACATCGGGTGCCGGCCCGGCGTACTATCGAAGCTCTCGAGCGAAGCACCCTGCCGTGGATGACCACGTGGACGTAACCGATCTGATCCATCGTGCCGAGAAGGGCGACAGCGACGCCGCCGACCGCCTGTTTGCGGTGACCTATGCCGACCTGTGCAAAGTGGCGCGGTGGCGGCTGATGTCGGGTGGCCGGAGCGCGCTGCTGGACACCGGCTCGCTGGTCCATGAGTCGTACTTGCGGTTTGCGACCTCCGGCGCCTTGAACATCGAGGATCGCGTCCACTTCCTCCGCTGGGCCGGACGCGTCATGCGGTCGGTGATCGTCGACTTTGCGCGGCGCCGGACGGCGGCGCGGCGCGGCGGCGGGGCGCCGCACGTCTCGCTGACGACTGGCATTGCCGACCGGCCCACGGACGGTGCGGAAGAGATCCTCGCCGTCCACGAGGCGCTCGAGGATCTCGCCACGGTCGATCCCCGCCTGGTCCAGATCGTCGAGTTGCGCTACTTCGGTGGCCTCACCGAGACCGAGATTGCCCAGGCCCTGGGCATCACGGAACGGACCGTCCGCCGGGACTGGCAGAAGGGACAGCTGCTGCTTCGCGCCGCGCTGGAGTGAAGCCGGGCGACTACTTGATCATTCCCAGCTGCCGGAGGAACGACAGCAGGTGGACGGGCCAGGCCTGGTGCGATTGGCCGGCCCGCTCGGGCCGGATCCCGAAGCCGTGGCCGGTCTTCGCGTAGATGTGCAACTCGGCCTGCACACCGGCCTTCTTGAACCGAAGGTACGCCTCCGCCAGCCCCACCGAGATGTCCGGCCGATCCTCGAATCCCGCCGCCATGAACGCCGGCGGCGAGTCCGCGACCGGCTGAATCAGCTGACTCTTGCCGGGATAGATCAACACCTGAAAATCGGGCCTCGAGCTCTGGCGATCGACCAAGTCGCCAGCCGCCGGGCTGCCTGGATCGTTGCGAAGCGCGACCAGCTCGGCCAGCTCACCGCCGGCGGAGAATCCACCGGCCCCGACCTTCGCGGGATCGACACCCCACTCGGCGGCGCGGCTGCGGACGACGCGGAGCGCTCGCTGCATGTCGGCCAGTCCTTCGACGTCGAACTTGTAGCCGGAGCTCTGCAGCCGGTTCTTGAGAACGAAGACCGCGACGCCGTGGTCGGCGAGGATCTGCGCGGGGTTGAACCCCTCGTGCATGATCCACAGGCTGGTGTGCCCGCCGCCGGGCGCGAGAACGAGGCCGGCGCCGGTGCTGGTTTCCTTGCGCGGCAGGAACACGATCATCGAGGGGCTGTGCACGTTACGGATCGTCTCGCCCTGGATCTCCTCAGGCTCGTCGCGCCGCCCCTCCGACCCGGGTGCGCCATTCGGCCACAGCACGACCGTCGGTTTGCCCGCGGGCACGACGACCGCGGGTGGTGGAGTTCCGCGCCCGCCACCGGCGGCCTGCGGCGCCTGCGCCTGGCCCGTCGAACCCAACGCGAATATCGCGGTGAGCACCAGAAATGCCTGGATCGATCCTCGTGACGTCATGCAACCTCTTTCTCTCGGAGATTTGATCCTGTCGATGGCTTTGCTGAACGGGCTCGACAGCGGCGCATTCTTGCACAGGATCAGCAGGTGGCTGGAATTCGGGCAGAGGGCCAGCTAGAGTTCAACTCGCCGCGGCCAGCGAGCGGCTTCTTCGCGAGCATGACTCCCCGCCTCTCTCTGATGCTCATGGCCGCCGTGCTGGCGGGCGGTCCGCGCTGGGAACAGGCGCCGTCACCAGCCGACTACCACGCCCTGATTGATGCCTATCGGGCCGGACAGAGCGCGGCCCTCGATCGGATTGGCGCGGCGTCCGAGGCCGAGGTGCAGGCATGGATTGACGCGGCGCGACCGGATCGCGGCGAGCGATGGGACGTCGAGAATCTCCGCGCCGCCGCGGTCGCGCATACCGAGCTCTGGAGTCGCGGGCTGACGGATCAACGGCCCGGGGCCGATCGGCATCTCCACGCTGCCACCCGGCTGTTCGAACGGGTCAGGGACGCCGATGCCCGGCAGGCCGACTTCGTCGACCGCTGGCGCAGGATCGTTCTCGAGTGGTTGAGCAGGCTCGGCTCCGCCGGGCAGCTCGAGGCGTTCTTCGAGCGCACTACCCGGACCTTGCCGACCGCTCCACAGCGGGTGGAAGCCGAGCGGGCTTTCCGGGAAGGGCTCGAAGCCGAACGTCACGCCGTGGCCCAGGGCTTCAGGATGCCGTTCGCGATGGCGCCCCGCGATGACGAGAAAACCCGTTGGCTGGCGCGCGCGGGGGCAGCCTTCGGCGAAGCCCTCGAGCGCGACGCCACCCATGCGATGGCTGCCCTGCATTTGGGGCGGACGCGCCTGTTGCAAGGCAAACCGGTCGAGGCGGCGCGGTACTTCTCGAAAGTGCTGGATGCCCCGGATCCGCGCATCCGCTATCTCGCGCTGCTCTTCCTCGGCAGCCTGGCCGAGCGCGACGGCCGCACCGCCGAGGCCGAACGGGCGTACGCCGACGCGCAGCGCGCCTATCCGCTGGGGCAGGCCGCGGTGATGGCGCTCAGTCAACTCTTCAGCCGCCTCGGACAGGAGGCCAGAGCACGAGAAGTGCTGGCGGTGCTCGCCGAACGCCGCCGCAGCGTCGAGCCGCTCTGGACCTATGTTCCCCCCGGGCGTCGTGATGTCATCGATCTCGCGATGGCACTCGACGAACTCCGGGCCGAGGTGCGCAAGTGAGGCTGTTGGTCGCGATCGCCGCCGTCGTCTTCGCGCTGCAGCCGCCGCCGTCACAGCGATTCCGCAGCGGCGTCGATGCGGTTCGGGTCGACGTCCTCGTGACCGACGGCAACGTCCCGGTCGCCGGGCTCACCGCCGAGGACTTCCAGCTGTCCGACAACGGGGTCCCTCAGCAGATCGACGCCGTGGCGATCGAGGATCTGCCGATCAGTATGCTGCTCGCGCTGGACACCAGCTACAGCGTTCGCGGATCGGCGCTCGAGGATCTCAAGCGGGCGGCCACCGCCGCGCTCGCCCCGCTCGATGCCCGGGATCGCGTGGCGCTGATCACCTTCTCAGAGGCCCTGAGCGTGCGTGCGAACTGGACCGGCGATCGGACGCTGGTGGCACGGGCGATCGAAGGCACCACCGCCGGCGGGGGCACCGCGCTGTGGGACGCCGCCTATGGGGCGATGACCCTGCGCGACGAGCAACCCGACCGCCGCTCGCTGGTCCTGCTCTTCAGCGATGGTGACGATACCGCCAGCTGGCTGCCGCAGAGCGTCGTCCTCGATCGCGCCCGGCGTACCGACGCGGTGCTCTACGGGATCAGCGTCGGCGCGGCGCCCGCGCCGTCGACAGCGCTCCTGTTCCGATCGGGGATCGAGTTGACGAAGGGCGATGCGGCCCCGCTCCGCGCGCTCCTGCCCGAACTGGCCGACATCACTGGCGGGCAAAGCTTTCGCGCCGCGAACACCGGCCGGCTCGCCGACGCCTTCACCCGCATCGTGAAGGAGTTCCGGACCCGCTACCTGCTGACCTACTCGCCGCGCGACGTGCCCGCGAGCGGCTGGCACACCCTCGACGTCAAGTTGAAGCAGCGCCGGGGACAGGTCCGTGCCCGCCGCGGCTACCTGCGGTAACCACTATCGCGGCCTCGAGCCCCGGTGGTCCTCGATGACGACGTCGATCTGGGGCCGATAGGCCGTCACGGCGGTGGCCGGCAGGGCGCCGTGGTGGACGAGAAGGTGCAGGAAGCGCTGGAATCTCTGCGAGAGATCGGCCTTGAGACGCGTCACTTCGGCATTCACCTGGACCCCCGGGGATACCACCACCGAGTGCTGTTCGAAGCCGCGAAGAGGCAGGCTCGCCTCGTCTATCCCGGCGGCCGCCGCGACATACTTCAGCCGCTCTTCCCCTGTCGGGCCGCTGAGAGTCTGGATGCTCGCCGCAGGGGTCTGGCCGGCCGGCGACACGGTGCGCTGGTAGTAGACGTTTCGTGGTCCGGTCGCCAGCACGGTGACGCCTGGATTGGCGTAGACCGTCAAGGTATACACGGCCCAGGGCGGCATCCCCGGCGCCAGGCCCACCCCGCCACACCCGATTCCGCCGGTGCTGGCGTCGCCGCTGCCCATCGTGACTCCGGAGTGAACGAGGAACACCTTCATCTTCAGGCGAAGCGGCGCCAGGAGGTCCGGAACCATCGCCTGCGCGCGGCGCGACGAGAGCAGGTTGGCCGCGGCGAACCACTCGTGACCGGTGCCGAAGCGCACGATGTCGCGCAGCGGGTTTTCCAAGGCCTCGATCGCGTCGGCGGTGGTGGCGGCCGCAACCAGCGCTGATGCCGGACGAACCGCGTAGACCGCCGGCCAGAGGGCCGGATCGAGCGGCTCGCGCAGCTGAATCAGGGCATCCAATGCGATGTCGAGGGTCGGGTCGAAGTCCGCCGCGGCCGCCAGCCGCTGGCGCACGACGTCCTGGACCAGCGGGGCCAGTGCCCGCCGCTGCCCGACGCCGACCGACCACGCGCCCCACGCCTGTGAGCGCGGATCGCGTGACTTCAGGAGAGCCGGAACCTCGTCGGCCTGAGGCTGCCGCGGCAACGGTCCTGGCGTGGGAGCCGTCTGCGCGGCGGCGAGCGTCGCTGCCAACAGAATTGTGAGGCCTGGAATCGCGGCCGGGACGAAGCCTACCGGGAGTCGCATGATGCTGGAGTTAGACTCCGGTCTCCCGGCATCGGCCGGCGCGGTCGACACCGGCCAAGCCTCCGATATCACGCACTTCCGTCGATTCGGCCCACTCCCGATGCGGTCCAGGCCGGAGACGCGGTAAAATTGCCGGCTATGAACGTCGGCATCATCGGTTGGCGCGGCATGGTCGGCTCGGTTCTCGTGCGGAGGATGCTCGAAGAGCGCGATTTCGAGATCATCGAGCCCAGCTTCTTCTCGACGTCGCAGGCGGGTGCTCCGGCGCCCGCGGTCGGCAAGTCCGGAAAATCCGCATCAGCCGTCAAAGACGCGCGCGATCTCGAGGCGCTTACCGCCACCGACGTCCTGATCTCCTGCCAGGGCGGCGACTACACCACCGAGATCTACCCGCGCCTGCGCCAGGCGGGCTGGAAGGGCTACTGGATCGACGCCGCCTCCACGCTGCGGATGGCCGACGATGCGGTGATCGTGCTGGATCCGGTGAACCGCGCGGTCATCGACGCGGCGGTCGCCAACGGGGTCAAGAGCTTCATCGGCGCCAACTGCACGGTCAGCCTGATGCTGATGGCCACCGCCGGGCTCTTTCACGCCGGCCTGGTCGAGTGGGTCACCGCGATGACCTATCAGTCGGCCTCCGGCGCCGGCGCGCAGCACATGCGCGAGCTGCTCACCCAGATGGGCCGCATCCACGAGAGCGTGGCGGCGCTGCTCGCCGATCCGGCATCCGCGATCCTCGACATCGATCGCCGCGTGTCCGACACGCTGCGGTCGCCGGAGTTTCCGATCGCGCGGTTCGAGGCGCCGCTCGCCGGCAGCCTGCTGACCTGGATCGACAAGGACCTGGGCACCGGCCAGAGCCGCGAGGAATGGAAGGCGACGGCGGAAGCCAACAAGATTCTGGGACTGGGGCCCGGCTCCGTGCCGGTCGAGGGCATCTGTGTCCGCGTCGGCGCGATGCGGTGCCACAGCCAGGCGCTGACCATCAAGCTGCGGCGCGACGTCCCGCTGGAGGAGGTCGAGTCGATCATCGCCGGCAGCCATCCGTGGGTCCGCGTGATCCGCAACGACAAGGCCTCGAGCCTCGCCGAGCTCACGCCGGCCGCCGTCACCGGAACGCTCGACGTGCCAATCGGCCGGCTGCGCAAGCTGGCGATGGGCGGCGAGTACCTGTCGGCGTTCACGGTCGGCGACCAGCTGCTCTGGGGCGCCGCCGAACCGCTGCGGCGGATGCTGCGCATCCTGCTCGAGTCGCGCGTCGCCGACGGCGAACGCCAGCAGGTGGGCGCCGCGCGGGCGTAAACCGTACGGACATCGCACGGGAGAAAGCACGGATGGAGGAATTCTCCGCGGCCCAGCGGATCGTCTTCCGCGTTGCCGTCCTCGTCGTGATCGTCATGGTGCTGGTGATGCTCGGCGTCATCCGCCGGAACGCCTCGGTCGTCTACTGACCGACCGTCTCCTCGAATATCTTCCCAAGGCAATTCGAGTCTGGCGGCCTGCCCGCTGATTTCAGGCACGCTTGCTCCACTAGATTATCTCCTGGTATGCTGGCGCGCCATGGCGCGAAAGTCACGGGCGGATGCACGCGGCGACATGCTCGCGGGCACGCTCGACATGCTGATCCTCAAGACCCTCATCACCGGTCCCGCCCACGGCCACACCATCGCCCACGTCATCGAGCAGGGCTCGGACGAGGTGCTGCAGGTGGAGCACGGGTCGCTCTACCCGGCGCTGCACCGGCTCGAGGATCTCGGGCTGATTGCCGCGTTCTGGGGCACGTCGGAGAACAACCGGAAGGCCAAGTACTACCGGATCACGCCGGCCGGGCGGCGGCATCTGCTGGCCGAGCGGAGCCGCTGGCGGCTGCTCGCCGACGCGGTCACCCGCATGCTCGGACCGGCCACGGAGTAGCGCTATGCGCTGGCGACGATATTTCCAGAGAAGCGACCGCGACGCCGAGCTCTCGCGCGAGCTCGCCCACTATGTCGCGCAGGAGACCGACGACAACATCGCGCGCGGGATGCATGCCGACGCGGCACGTCTGGCGGCGCTCCGGAAGCTCGGCAACCGGCGCGTGATCCGGGAGGACGTCTACGAGCACAACAGCATCGGCTGGCTCGAGGTCGTGCTCCAGGACCTGCGGTACGGCGTGCGCCAGTTGCGTCGCCGTCCCGGCTTCGCGGCGGCGGCGATCGTCTCGCTCGCGCTCGGGATCGGCGCCAACACCGCGATCTTCACCCTGGTCGATCAGATCCTGCTCCGGCTGCTGCCGGTCGCGAATCCAGGCGAGCTGGTGCAGCTCCGTGTCGACGGCGCGCGCGTCGGCGGCAACTGGGGCGACGGCCTCCACACGTTCACCTATCCGACGTATCTTGCGCTTCGCGATCAGAACACCGTCTTCTCGGGGCTCACCGGCCAGCGGATCGAGGCCGCCAGCCTGGTGGACGATCGCAGCAGCATTTCGGTGACGGTCGCGCAGGTGGCGGGCAATTACTTCGAGGTGTTCGGCCTCCGTCCGCATCTTGGCCGCCTGCTGACGCCCGACGACGATCGGCACCTGAACGGGCATCCGATTGCGGTCCTGCAGTACGACTTCTGGCAGTCGCAGCATCAGGGACGCGCCGATACCGTCGGCCAGCCGATCCGCATCAACGGCGTGCCGTTCACGGTCGTTGGGGTGGCGCCCCCTGGATTCCAGGGCACGGATGTCGCCGTGCCGGTCAAGGTCTTCGTACCGGTCGCGATGCAGCCGACGATCTCCCCCACCAACCCGAGCCTGACCGACGAGCGGGCGGCGTGGTTCTACCCGTTCGCGCGGCTGAAGCCGGGCGTGCCGCTCGAGCAGGCGGAAGCCGCGATGAAAGTGCTCTACCGTCAGCGGCAGCAGGTGGAACTCACCCAGAGCTACTTCAGCCGCTTCCCGGAGTCACGCGACAGTTTTCTGCGCCACACCTTCACGCTGGAGCCCGCGGCTCGCGGTCACTCCGGGTTGCGAAATCGGTTCGAACAGCCCTTGATCCTGCTCGAGTGGCTCGCGGCCGCCGTGCTGCTGATCGCCTGCGCCAACATCGCCGGGCTGCTGCTGGCGCGCGGCGCCGCCAGCCAGCGCGACATCGCGATCCGCCGGGCGATCGGCGCCAGCCGCGGCCGCATCGTCGGGCAGCTGTTCACCGAGAGCGTGCTGCTGGCGGCGGTGAGCGCGGTGGCCGGGCTGTTCCTCGGATCGTGGCTCACCCGCCTGCTGCTCGCCGTGCTGTCGACGGCCAACGCCGATGTCTCGATCTCGCCAACACCCGATCTCCGCGTCCTCGGATTCACCGTGGTGGTGACCCTGCTGACCACGCTGCTGTTCGGGCTGCTGCCCGCCTGGCAGACCTCCCGGGTGGCGCCGGTGACGACGATGCGCGAGACCGCCGGCTCGATCGCGGGTGGCCGCACGCAGGTCCGGGTGAGGAAGGCGTTCGTCGCGCTGCAGGTCGGGTTGTCGGCGGTCCTGCTGCTGGGTGCCGGGCTGTTCGTCCGCTCGCTCGACAACCTGCGTCGTGTCGAGCTCGGTCTCCGCAGCGAAGGCGTCGTCACTTTCATTGCGCGGCCGGCGGTCCCCTACGACACCGCTAAAAAGGTACAGGCGTACGGCGCGCTGATCAGGGGCTTGGCGGCGATGCCGGGAGTGGTGGCAGTGGGCGCGGGTCGGACGCAGCTGTTCACGTGGGGACGCTCGGACGGGGTCCTGGCGATCGACGGCGCGGTCGCCAATGCGACCGGCGAATCGCCCTTCTCGTTCTTCGATGCGGTGACGCCGGGGTACTTCGAGGCGCTCGGCATCCCGGTGAAGGCCGGGACCGGGTTCGACTGGCGCGACTGGGGCAGCGGCAAGCGGCTGGCCCTGGTCAACGAAATCGTCACGGCGGCGTACTTCCAGCGGGCCGCCCCGCTCGATCGGATGATCGGGCGTGGGACGCGCGCGGCCACCAACAACCGCATCATCGGGGTCATCGGCAACTCCCACTACCACGATGTCCGCGGCGCGATTCCGCCGCAGACCTACCAGAACATGGATGCGGTCATGGAGGGCGTCGCCCGCGTGGCGGTCTACGCGCGCGTCACCGGAGACCCGTCCCGAATGATGCCGGCATTGCGCGAGGAGGCGCGGCGGATCGACACCAGCATGGTGATTACCGACATGCGGACGCTCGACGAGCAGATCGCCTCGCGGATGTCGAACGAACGGCTGCTGTCGTTCCTCTCGATCGGCTTCGCGGTGCTGGCGACCGTGCTGGCGGTGATCGGCGTGCACGGCGTGCTGGTGTTCCAGATTACCCGGCGCACGCGCGACCTCGGCGTGCGCATGGCGCTCGGCGCCGGCCGCGGCCTGATCGTGCGCCTGGTCGCGCGGGAGATGGCGCTGGTGATCCTGGCCGGCCTGGCCGGCGGCGTCGCCGCCGCGTACGCCGGCGGCCGCTACGTGCAAGGCCAGCTGTTCGAGCTGGAGGCGAACGACCCGGTCGTGTTTGCGATGGCTGTCACCACGCTGCTGTGCGCGTCAGCCGCCGCCACGCTGCTGCCGGCCGTGCGGGCATCGCGGATGAACGTCGTCAGCGCGCTGCGCAGCGAGTAGGCAGGGGTCGCTGGATCTTCCGCCTAAAGGCGGAAGCCACACAGACAGAATCGAGTGTTGAAGCGGGAGCCAGACAAACAGCATCGCGTGGCTTCCGCCTTCAGGCGGAAGATCCCCCGAGGCTCACTCTTGTGGCTTCCGCCTTTTTAGGCGGAAGATCCCGCGAGGCTCACTCTTGTGGCTTCCGCCTTTAGGCGGAAGATCCGGCGACCGAATTCACCGCGTCACACGAATCCCTGTCAGCACGCGCCGCTCGATGCCCTCCGCGGTCATCGTCACTTCGAGCACGTAGTCGCCGGCGCCGAGTGCTGACAGCATGGCGTCGGCGGTGAGCCAGCGCTGGCCGTCGGTATCGGTCCGCTCCCCCACCTGCACGGGGATCTGCAGCGGCTGGGCGTTGCGATCGAGCAGGCGGCCGGTGCCGGGGGTGGCGGTGGCGATCGGGAGCTCGAGACGCAGGCGGTCAGTGCGGCTGAACTGGAACCCGGCGGCCGGCTGCAGCCGGTTGCCGGTTGACAGTCCGCGCTTGAACAGCAGCGGCTGCGCGAGCGCCGGGTCGAGATCGAGCTTGGCCACGTCGGCGGTCGGGACTCCGCCGGCGGCGGGCGTCAGCCGCACGCGCACGTCGAGCACGCCGGTGGCCGGCCCCTGGACCGGGACCTTGACCAGGAAGGCCCGCTCGCCCGGCTTCAGCGTGGCCGTCGACTGCGCCATCGTGTCGCCGGACGCGACCTCGATCGCGGCGGTGCCACCCGCGGCGAACTCTTCCGGGGCGCCCTGCACCTCGCCCGCGACCCAGACCGCGCTCACCGGCGCGGTCCGTTCCGCCCGAATCGGCGTGGCATGGATCACGAACCGCTGTTCGGGCCTGATCCGCCCGAGCCGGGCGAGCGCGGCGGTCGCACCCTTGGTCGCGTCGGGGACCGGGGCGGCGGCGGCGAGGCGTGAGGCGTTGACGTCCTCGCGCGTCGCCGCCCGATAGCCGCGTCGGGCACGCACCGACACGCCCGGCCGACGCACACGGACGGCGATCTTCCGGAACTGGCCATCGAGCCTCGTGTCCGTGGAGTAGTAGCCGAGCAGGTAATAGGAGGAGAGGTCGTCGGCGATCCGCCGCATCCCGGCATCCAGGTTGTTGCTGTTCACCACCGCGATGCCGTCGGTGTTCTCCGCCAGGGTCCGCAGCACTTCGATGCGCTTGCTCAGCATGGCCTGGTCAATCCGGATGAGTTCCGGGGCGTCGGGACCCAACGGTGCATCGAAGGCGGCCAGGCCGCGCGGATCGATCGGATAGAACGAGGCGTTGTTGCGGTTGGCGACGTCGAGGATCTCGCGGAAGTACTCGTCGTTGTCCATGCTCGCGAGATACATCCGATCCTTGTCGCAGACCGTCTGCGAGACGGGATTGCCCTCCTGATCGCGGGTGCCGCCCACCCTCAATTTGCCGAACTGATCGACGCCGACCGGTTCGTTCCCCGGGATCGGCTCCTCGTTCCCATAGGGGTCCTTGCGGAGCTTGCTCATCGACGGGTCCGGCCGGAACAGCACCCAGCCCTGACTGACGGTCAGAATCGCCTTACGCTCCTCCCGGAGGCCGCCAAGATACCGGACCAGATCCCGCAACGAGTCCAGTGTCGCGCGCTCACGCCGCCGCAGGATCATCTGTCTCGCCAGCGCTTCGCCCCAGCCGTCGAAGCACTGCTGGTAGTCGCGCTCCCGCAGGGTGGCATCCTGCGCCGTGCTGCGGATGCCCCAGTACCACTTCTCCGAGAGCATGTTGGCGATGATCTCGGTCTTGCGTCCGAAGGTGATCTGCGAGGCCGACATCTCCGGGGTCATCACCGCGATCAGATCGTCCGGACCGAGGATCCGATCGATCAGCTTGACGAGTGGCGGATTGACCTGGTGGCTCGAAGCCACGTCCACATTCGGGGCGTCCAGGAAGATCACGAACACGCGGTTGCGCGGGTTGGCGGCCATCTGCTCGCCGGCGCGGACCGAGTTCGGCTCGACCCGCATCGACTGAGGGCCGGCCGGACTGATCACCACCCGCTCGAACGCCTGGAGCTGCTGCTTCGCGCCGTTCTCGAGCAGCTCGAAATCCTCGATCTTCAGGTCCTCGACCGGGCGCCCGTCTTTCGTGGGATAGACGTCGACGCGGACGTAGTTCGCGTCGGTGCGGAAGCGCGGCGGCGGCTGATCCTCGGCCACCGGCTTCGGTGGTGGCGGCGGCGCCTGCTGCGGAGGAGACGCCGGCGGCTGAGCCGCGAGCGAGGCGACGGCGAGGACCACGAACAATCCAGGCCACGACAGCGATCGGTCGTTGGGATGGCGCACGGAACTCCTGATCAGGCCCGGGTCTGGCTGGCCGGATCAGTGTATGCCAGCGGCAGCTCCCAGCGACAATCGATCGCCGGCAGGATCTTCCGCTTGAAGGCGGAAGCACGGAGGGGTACTGGGACTGGTGGCTTCCGCCTTCAGGCGGAAGATCCGCAAGGCTCACTCTTGTGGCTTCCGCCTTTAGGCGGAAGATCAGCCATCGAATTCACCGCGTGACACGGATCGCGGTGAGCACGCGCCGCTCGGTGCCCTCCGCGGTCATCGTGACTTCCAGCACGTAGTCGCCGGCGGCAAGCGCCGAGAGCGTGGCGTCGACGGTCAGCCAGCGCTGGCCGTCGGCGTCGGTCCGCTCCGCCACCTGCACGGGAATCTGCAGCGGCTGCGCGTTGCGATCGAGCAGGCGGCCGGTGCCGGGGGTGGCGGTGGCGATCGGCAGCTCGAGGCGCAGGCGGTCGGTGCGACTGAACTGGAACCCGGCGGCGGGCTGCAGTCGATTGCCGGTGGAGAGACCTCTCCTGAACAGCAGCGGTTGCGCGAGCGCGGGGTCGAGATCGAGCTTGGACACGTCGGCAATGGGCACGCCGCCGGCGGCAGGGGTCAGCCGGACCCGCACGTCGAGCGCGCCGGTGGCCGGGGCATTGACCGGGACCTTGACGAGGAAGGTCCGTTCGCCCGGCTTCAGCGCGGCCGTCGATTGCCCCACGGTATCACCCGCGGCGACCTCGATCGCCGCGGTGGCGCCTGAGGCAAACTCCTCCGGGGGTCCCTGCAGCTCGCCGGCGACCCACACCGCGTTCACCGGTCCGGTTCGTTCCGCCCGGATTGGCGCGGCATGGATCACGAAGCGCTGGTCGGGCCGGATCCGCCCGAGCCTGGCGAGCGCGGCGGTCGCACTCTTCGTCGCGTCCGGGATCGGTGCGGCCGCGGCGCGGCGCGACGCGTTGACATCCTCGACGGTCGCCGCCCGATAGCCGCGGCGGGCGCGCACCGACACGCCCGGCCGTCGCACCCGGACGGTGATCTTCCGGAACTCCCCATCGAGCTTCGTGTTGGTCGAGTAGTAGCCGAGCAGGTAGTACGACGACAGATCGTCGGCGATCCGCCGCATCCCGGCATCCAGGTTGTTGCTGTTCACCACCGCGATCCCGTCGGTGTTCTCCGCCAGCGTGCGCAGCACTTCGATGCGCTGGGTCAGCATCGCCCGGTCGACGGGGAGTGGCGGCGGGCGTTCGGGGCCGACTGACGAATCGAAGGCCGCCAGGCCGCGCGGATCGATCGGGTAGAACGAGGCGTTGTTGCGGTTCGCCACGTCGAGGATCTGCCGGAAGTAGTCGTCGTTGTCCATGCTGGCGAGGTTCATCCGGTCCTTGTCGCAGATGGTCTGCGACGCCGGGTTGCCATCCCGGTCGCGCCCGGCGCCGACCCTGAGCTTGCCCTGCTGATCGACGCCGACCGGCTCGGCGCCCGGCACCGGCTCGGTGTTGCCGTAGCGGTCCATCACCCGGAGCGACGTCATGGAGGAGTCGGGGCGATAGAGCACCCATCCCTGGGTGACGGTGAGGATCGCCTTACGCTCCTCGCGCACGCTGCCGAGATAGCGGACGAGATCCCGCATCGCGTCGAGGGTCATGCGCTCGCGCCGGCGCGCGATCATCTGCCTGGCCACTTCCGACCGAACCAGCCCTTGCCGAAGCTCCGCGTCGGTCGGGCCGAAGCACTGTTCGTACTCGCGCTCGCGCTCGTCCATGTCCTGGACGGTGCCGCGGATGCCCCAGTACCACTTGTCGCGCAGCATGGCCGTAATCACTTCGGTCTTCCGGCCGAAGGTGATCTGAGACGCGGACATATCCGGGGTCATCACCGCGACCAGGTCGTCGGGCCCCATGATGCGGTCGACCAGCCGCGTCAGCGGACCGTTGACGTGATGCCCCGATTCGACGTCCACGTTGGGGACGTCGAGGAAGATCACGAACACGCGATTGCGCGGATTGCCGGCCATCTGCTCGCCGGCGCGGACCGAGTTCGGCTCGACCCGGGTGGACTGCGGCCCAGCCGGACTGATCACGACGTGCTCGAATGCCCCGATCTGCTGCTTCGCGCCGTTCTCGAGCAGCTCGAAGTCTTCGGCCTGCAGGTCCTCCACCGGCTTCCCGTCCTTGGTCGGGTAGACATCGACGCGGACGTAGTTGGCGTCGGTCCTGAACCGGGGCGGCGGCTGATCCTCGGCCACGGGACGCGGCTGGGGTGGGGGCGTCTGCTGCGGGGGAGACGCGGGCTGCTGCGCCGCGAGCGACGCGACGGCGAGGACCACGAACAATCCGAGCCACGACAGCGATCGGTCGTTGGGATGGCGCACGGGACTCCTGGATCAGGCGCGGGTCTGGCTGGCCGGATCAGTGTATGCCAGCAGCCGCTCCTGGCGGCAATGGGTCGGATTCACCGCGTGACACGGATCGCGGTGAGCACGCGCCGCTCGGTCCCCTCGGACGTCATCGTGACTTCCAAGACGTAGTCGCCGGCGGCGAGCGCCGAGAGCGTGGCGTCGGCAGTCAGCCAGCGCTGGCCGTCGGCGTCGGTCTTCTCCCCCACCTGCACGGGAATCTGCAGCGGCTGGGCGTTGCGATCGAGCAGCCTTCCGGTGCCGGGCGCACCGGACCCGATCGGCAGTTCGAGGCGCAGGCGGTCGATCCGGCTGAACTGGAACCCGGCGGCCGGCTGCAGCCGATTACCGGTCGACAGCCCGCGCTTGAACAGCAGCGGCTGCACGAGCGCCGGGTCGAGATCGAGCTTGGCTACATCGGAGATCGGGGCGCCCCCGGCGGCCGGCGTGAGCCGCACCCGCACGTCGAGCGCGCCGGTGTTCAGACTCTGAACCGGCACTCGGACGAGGAAGGCCCGCTCCCCTGGCTTCAGCCCGGCCGTCGACTGCGCCACGGTGTCGCCGGCCGCGACTTCGATCGTGGCCGTGCCGCCGGAGGCGAACTCTTCCGGCGCTCCTTGCAACTCGCCGGCGACCCACACTGCGCTCACCGGTGCCGCGTGTGCCGTCCGGACCGGGGCAGCATGGATCACGAACCGCTGGTCGGGCCGGATCCGCCCGAGCCGGGCGAGCGCCGCCGTCGCACTCTTCGTCGCGTCCGGGACCGGTGCGGCCCCGGCAAGGCGCGACGCGTTGACGTCCTCGACGGTCGCCGCCCGATAGCCGCGGCGCGCGCGCACCGATACGCCCGGCCGCCGCACCCGGACGGTGATCCTCCGGAACTGGCCATCGAGCCTGGTGTTGGTCGAGTAGTAGCCGAGCAGGTAGTACGACGAGAGATCGTCGGCGATCCGCATCAGGCCGCGGTTGAGATCGTTGTCGTTGACGACGGCGATGCCGTCGGTGTTCTCCGCGAGCGTGCGCAGGTTCTCGATGCGCCGGTTGAGCATGGCGCGGTCCACCGCGAGCGTCGGCGGCGCGGCGGGACCAATCGGCGTGTCGAATGCCGCCAGGCCCCGCGGGTCGATCGGATAGAACGTGGCGTTGTTGCGGTTGGCGACGTCGAGGATCTCGCGGAAGTAGTCGTCGTTGTCGATCGACGACAGGTACATCCGGTCCTTGTCACAGATCGTCTGCGATGCGGGATTGCCCTCCTGATCGCGTCCTCCCCCGACGCGCAGCTTGCCGAACTGGTCGATGCCCATAGGCTCGTTCCCGGGGATCGGCTCGGTCCTGCCTGGGCCGACCGTGCGGAGATTGGTCATCGACGGCTCGGGGCGGTAAAGGACCCATCCGGACGTGACCGTGAGGATTGCCTTGCGCTCCTCGCGGACGGCCCCGAGGTACCGCACCAGATCTCTCAGTGCGTCGAGCACCATTCGCTCGCGCCGCCGCGCGATCATCGCAGTGACGATCGGGGCCTCGCTGTACCCGGCCTGCGCCTCGCCGGGGGTCGGCGGGAAACATCGCCGGTACTCCTCCTCCCGCTCGTCGAGGTCCCGGATCGAATCGCGAATCCCCCAATACCACTTGTCGCGCAGCATCCCTGCGATCACTTCGGTCTTGCGGCCGAAGGCAATCTGGGACGCCGACATCAAGGGCGTCATCACCGCAAGCAGATCATCGGGGCCGAGAATGCGGTCCACCAGCGAAATCAGCGGCTGGTTGACGTGGTGAGCCGACTCGACGCTCACGTTGGCCAGATCGAGAAACACCACGAACACGCGATTGCGCGGGTTGGCGGCCATCTGCTCGCCGGCGCGGACCGTGTTCGGCTCGACCCGCGATGACTGCGGTCCGGCTGGACTGATCACCACCCGCTCGAACGCGCGGACCTGCTGCTTCACGCCGTTCTCGAGCAGCTCGAAGTCGTCCGCCTGCAGGTCCTCCACCGGCTTGCCGTCCCTGGTCGGGTACACGTCGACGCGGACGTAGTTGGCGTCGGTGCGGAAACGCGGCGGCGGCTGATCGTCGGCGCCCGGCCGTGGCGGTGGCTGCGGTTGTGCGGTTTGCTGAGGGGGAGATGCGGGAGGCTGCGCCGCAAGTGAAGCGGCGGCCACGACCACGAACAATGCAAACCACGACAGCGAGCGGTCGCAGGAATGGCGCACGGGACTCCTGATCAGGCGCGGGTTCGGCTGGCCCGATCAGTCTACGTCACGCGGCCGACGATGGTGAACAGTCCGCGGGGCTGTCGCGCCAACCCTGCTGCTCGAGCCGCGCGCGATATTCGCTAGCCCAGAGCACCGCGATCGCCTCGGTCGCGAACTGCTCTTTCAGGACGAGATCGCGTTCCTGCAGCACGTGCACTTCGGCGCCAACGGCCCCTGCGTAGATCACGCACCGGACGTCAGACAGACGCCGACGCAGACACCACAAGACCCGGCCACCGGGATCGACGGCGAATGTAGTCACGATGGACGGCGCCCTCGCTTTCTCCGCGCCTTCCCTAGTGTTGATGGATGAGCCGACTGTAAAGGAAGTGCCACGACAAATCAAGAGACACGGCCAGCCGGTCACTCCCAGACCCAACTTCCAACTCCCCAACAGTGGAAGCTGGGAGTTGACCTAAAAGTGGATCGAACCCGGCACGCGCATTGCCACGCTCCCCCCACGGGAGGACCTGGGACCCTGGGAGTAGGAACTGGGAGAGCGATGTCGTGAAACAGTGTGCCGTGATGTTCCTCAACCCCGTCCGTGAAGCCACAGCCCATCCGTCAGAGATGCGGGCGATGGGCTTCGTCGTCCACGAGTTCCCGGAGTGGCCAGACGACACGGACGCCATCCGCGACTACCACGTGGTCGTCGTGCACGTGCCGGACATCGAGGCGGCGCCGATGCTGGCGGCACGGCTCCGCGCCAAGCCGCACTTCGGGCGGCGATTGCTGATCGCGCTGGTCCCCGCCGCCACCGCCCAGGCCGACCGGCGGGCCGCCGAAGCCAGCGGCTTCGACGAAGTGGTCAACGATTGCTGCGACAGCCGCCATCTCACGACCCGGATCCTCCGCGGTCTGCGGGCGCGGCCGGAACTGCGGTGCATCCTGCCGCCGGTGCCGCGACGCTCGGCAGCCTGACCGCGCCACGTTCGAGACATACGTAAGGCTGGGTGCTTGACCGCGTGGTGCGGCGCTCGTACAGTCCTTCCACTCATGCCCGGGACCCTGGTACGTGGAACGCCGCTCCTCTTCTGAACGACGCCTCGTGCCCAGGGGGGGCCGGCGCACGGCGGACCATTCGGGTCGCCCGGTCGTGCTCGTGATCGACGATCACGTCGACAGCCGCGATCTCATGGCCGCGGTCCTTCAGGAAGTGGGCGTCGTGATGGCGGAGGCCGGCACCGGCGCCGACGGATTGATGCGTGCCAGGAGCGATCCGCGGCCCGCGCTGATCATGATCGACCTGTCGCTCCCCGACTGTCATGGCACCGAGGTGGTGCGGCAGCTGAAAGCAGACGAAGACACCCGCGACGTTCCAATCGTGGCGCTCAGCGCCTCGGTGATGGCCGCCGACAAACAGGCGGCCGCCAGCGCCGGCTGCACCGCCTTCGTCGAAAAGCCCGTCCTCCCCGACGACGTGGTGGCGCTGGTGCGCAAGCTGCTGGCGTCTGTCTAGAAATCAGCGAAGCTTCAACCCTTCGGGCAGGGTTTCACCGAACAGCCGACCGGCTTCCGACACCGAGCCCTCGGAGACGATGCGCAACTGCTCCGCCATGTCGCCGAAGCCCGCCGCGGTGAGCCGCGCCGCGGCCGCATCCGCAATGCCCTCGCCGACGTCGCGCGCGGCGTCGCCGGTCCTGGCGCCGATGTGCGCGATCGACTGGGCACGATCGGCGCTGATCTCCTTCGCGTCGAGCAGGTGCTCCATCCAACGCTCGGCAACCGAACCCGGGACCACCCCGTTGAGAGGGCCGTACAACGGCTGTCGCGCGCCCAGCCGGCTGAGGGCCCACAGCCAGGTCCCGTTGCGGGGCTCCTTGCGGGTTCGCTCGAGCAGCTCGTCGCCATACTTGGTGCGTTGACCGGCGTCGAGCCGTTCGAGCGACGCCAGCAGCCGCCAGGCTTCGCGCTCGATCTGGGGATTGAGCCGCGCCGGCCGCCGTTGCCCGAGTCCGAGCTGCCCCGACACCCGCAGCGCGAGCTCGCGCTGCTGCCCCGCGCTGAAGCCGGCCGCCACGCGCTGCCAGACCACCAGCCATTCCACCTGGTTCTGGATGTCCTTCGGAAACGCCAGCCCCGCCGCATAGACCTTGCGCAGCTCCGACACCCGCCACTCGTCGAGGGTGCTGCCGAAGCCCGGGCGGACGCAGAATCCCGCCAGGTTCAGCCAGCGGACCTCGTGCGCCGCGCTCTTCTCCCGCCCCGCCACGAGCTCGAGCAACGCATCGGCCAGCGCGCGAATCACCGGGAGCGGCCAGGCGAGCCTGCCGTGGCCGATCAGCGTCTCGAGCTCGGCGGTGATCGTTTCCGGGGCCGCGGTGGAATTCGATCCGAACACGCGCCGCAGGAGATCGGTGGCGGCGGCCGTCGCCGCCGGATCCACCACCACGCTGTTGGCGGCATCGTCGCGCTCGCCTCCAGCGATTGCTTCGAGCGGATCGGCCTCGACGCCGCGCAGGTTGAAGGCGAGCCGCCAGCGATGCCCGGTCTCGCCGGCGTGGCACCAGATCTCCAGGGTGCCGGTTTCGGTGAACGCCGCGCTCAAGCGGATCGCCAGCGGCACGCGGCGCGACCGCTTGCCGTAGCGAAAGGCGGTGACGAGCGGCGCATGCTTCTGCAGGTCGCTCGCCGGACCGGGGGCGACCAGCGCGTTGACCGGATCGGCGCGCTCCTGTGAGCTGTACAGCGTGAACGCGGCGGGCTGATTGCTGACCACGGTCAGTGCCCGATCGAGATCGAAGCGGGTGCCTTCTTCGGTAGCCTTCGGGATCACGCAGAGCGCCGCAGGGACGCCGGCATCGGCGTCGACGCCGATGTAGTAGGACCGGGCACTGCCGGCGCGAATCAACAACCGTTTCGAGGCCGCGGGGTCCTGGCGCAGCTTGCCGTAGAAGGCCGCGCCGATCGCCACCGCCGATTCCGGCGCCTGGTTCTCGAGCACCAGCGGGCGTTCGCCGAACCAGGCCGCGAGCGCGTCGAGCACCTGGTTTCGCGCCCGTGCCGGCGCGAAGAACCCGCCATTGAACAGCACCGCGTCCGGCCGCATCATCGCGGCCCCCCTGGCCGCACCGGCCCGCGTCAGGAAGCCGGCGAGGTGCCGCGTGATCGCCGGTTCGGTCTCGTACGGCAGGCCGAGCTCCCGCAAGCCGACGCGCCGGTCGCGCGCCGGCACGTCGCCCGGGGCAGTGAGCGGCAGGAACCCCTCGGTCAGCGTGGCGACGGCCTCGTCGCGCGTCAGCTCGGTCGTCATGCCGCCGCCGACGACCCCGCGCCCGCTCCCGAGCACGGTCAGCGCCAGCCGATCCACGCCGGAATCCGAGAGGAGCGTTTCCTTCGCGGCGGTGCACTTGCGGCGCAGCACCTGGCGCTGGGTCAGGGTCAGTTTTCCGGACTGGCCCAGCTTCTGTTCGACCAGTGATGCCAGCGCAAGATCGAGATTGTCGCCGCCGAGCAGCAGGTGTTCGCCGATCGCGATCCGCTCGAAGGCCAGCTCCCCGTCTTCGATGCGTGCCTGGATCAGGCTGAAGTCGGTGGTGCCGCCGCCGACGTCACAGACCAGGATCAGCGCGCCGTCGCCGAAGGTGTCCGCCAGGCGCCGTCGATTTGCGGCGATCCAGGCGTAGAGCGCGGCCAGCGGCTCTTCGAGCAGCGTCAACTGCCGGAGGCCGGCCTGCTCCGCCGCCATCACCGTCAGCTCGCGGGCTTCTTCGTCGAACGACGCGGGCACCGTCAGGACGACGTGCTGCTGCTCGAGCCGCGCGCTGTCGTCGGTCCGTGCCCGTTCGTGGTTCCAGGCGTCGCGGAGGTGCGACAGGATGCGCGACGAGGCTTCGACCGGGGACAGCCGCGGCCCGGCCTCGGCGCCCCACGGCAGGAGCGCCGCGGTGCGATCGACGCGCGGGTTCGAGAGCCAGGACTTCGCCGACGCAATCTGCCGCGCCGGCATCAGCGCGCCCTCGTCGCGTGCGAACACGCCGGCGACGATCTCCGGCGCCGGATCCCACGGGAGCCGCACCAGGCCGGCGTCGCGTTGCGACGGATCGGTGAAGTAGAGAAAGGACGGCAGGGTCGGCCGGCCCGAGACTTCCCCAGACGTAACCAGTTGCGGTACCGGGAAGATCTCGATCGCGGCGCGCGGCTCGGCCCAGGCCAGGGACGAGTTGGTGGTGCCGAGATCGATGCCGATGACCCGCGCCGCCCCCGAGGTGGTCAGGGCTCGCGCTCCCTGATATTCAGTTCGAGCTTCCAGCGCTCTTTCCCGCCGCGCGCGACGCACCACAGCTCGAGCGTCCCGACCTCGGTGACCCGGCTCTCGAGCGAGACCGGGACGGTCATGTCGTCCTTGCCGGCTACATCGAGCGTGACTTCGAGAGGACTCAACTCCTCGAGATCGTCGCCCCAATCTTCGATCAGCACGCCGGCGCGGTCGGTCTTGCGCACCAGTGAGCTCAGGAACCTGAACTCGGCGGGCTCACCCACCACCAGCCCGAACTCGCGATCCGCGAGGGAGGCACTCGAGCCTTCCTCCATGCCGAACGGCACCACGCACAGCGCCTTCAGCGGCGCCGGCATGCCGGGTATGGCCGGCATCGCGCTCTCGATGCCGACGTAGTAACTGCGCGCCGCGCCGCTCCTGATCCGGACACCGCGGCCGCGCCTCGCCATCCCGTAGTAGGCGGCGCCCTGAGCGACGGCGTGATCGAGATCCGGGGCCTCCAGCACGTGCCGCGCGTCGAGCGGATCGAAGCCTTCCTCGGTCAGCCACGCACTCAGGACGTGGACGATGCGGGTGCGCAGCGCCTCGGCCTTCATCACGCCGCCGTTGAAGAGGACGTGGGTCGGACAGGCGAGCCCGCTCCGGCCGCGCCGGATCGGAGTCGCGGCGCCGATTGCGGCGGCCTGGACGCGCAGGAACCGCGCGAGATGCCGGGTCACGGCGGGGTCGGCGGCGTAGGGCAGGCCGATCTCCTGCAGGCCGACGCGGCGCTGACGCGCCGGCATCGCGTCGCTCGCCACGTTCGGGAAGAAGCCCTCCAGCAGCGTCGCGTTCACGTCATCGGGCGTGAGGGTGGTGGTAATCGTGCCGCCGATCAGGCGCGAGCCGCGACCGAGCAGCGCCACCGGGTGTTCCTTCTTCGAAGCGTCGGCGAGCAGGCTCTCCTTGCCGAGCCGGGCCTGGTGCCAGAGCCCGTGCAGCTGCCACGTGTCGATGCGGTGCCCGGCCCCTTCCAGCCGCTGCTGCAGCAGCCGCGCCAGCGCGAGATCCATGTTGTCGCCGCCGAGCAGGATGTGCTCGCCGACCGCGACGCGCTCGAGCGTCAGATCGCCGTCGCGTTCGCCGACCGCGATCAGGCTGAAGTCGGTGGTGCCGCCGCCGACGTCGCAGACCAGCACGAGATCGCCGACCTTCACTCGCCGGCGCCAGCCATCCCCGAGCGCGTCGAGCCAGGCGTAGAACGCCGCCTGCGGTTCCTCGAGCAGCGTCACCTGCTCGAGCCCGGCGGCGCGGGCGGCGCGCAACGTCAGCTCGCGCGCCTCCTCGTCGAACGACGCCGGCACGGTCAGCAGCACGTCCTGATGGGCGAGCGCGAGCGCGGGATCGCCCTGAGCGACGTCGCGATCGAACGCCGCGGCCAGGTGCTTGAGGTACTCGGCGGAGGCGTCGACCGGCGAGATGTGGGGTACTTCCGCAGGCGCGCCCCAGGGCAGGATCGGCGCGGTGCGGTTGGCAGCGCCGTGCGACAGCCACGACTTCGCCGATGCCACCAGCCGGACCGGGTTCTCGGCGCCGCGCCGGCGCGCGAGCTCGCCCGTGACCAGCGCCGGCGCGGCGTCCCACGGCAGCGCCAGGCTGCCGGCGGGAAAATCGAGCTCGCCGGGGGCGTACAAAAACGAGGGCAGCAGCGTGCGGAGGGCTACCTCGCCGGGATTCACCAGCTGCGGCACGTCCTGGATGCGGACCCGCGCCGCGTCTCCAGCGCTGGTGTCGACCCAGCCCAGCGCGCAGTTGGTGGTGCCGAGATCGATGCCGACGACGAAGCGGTGAGAGACCGGCGGGACCGGCGGGACGCGCTTAGCCAACTTCGACTTCCGCGGGGGCGATGACGGTGCGGCCGGTGGCCGGCAGCGGCGGGAGCTCGAGCCGGGATGCTTCCCATCCGCGATGGCGCAGCACGCCGCGGAACGGCGGCGAGCCGGCAACGTTGCCGACGACCTTGATTCGTGCGGCGTCGCTGCCCGAATCCACGGTCACGGTCTGGCCTTCGCCGGCGTCGAGCACCGGCGCCAGCGTCGCGTACCGGTCGAGCGCCTGCCGGCACCCGCGGTGGACGTCGCGCACCGCCGCGCCGACCTGCTCGTTCGAATAGGCCGCCAGATCTTCCATGAGGAAGTCGACCAGCCGCCCGTCGCGCTGCAGGATCGCCAGCATCTGCGCCGCACGATCGGTCGTCTCGACCGGCACCGGGACGGGCGCCGCCGCGGCCGGCCGGACCGGTGCAGGCGTGGCCGGGGCGGCGAACGCCGCCAGGATGTCGTCGGCGATCCGGCCGTGGAAGATCAGGGAGAAAAAGGCCCGAAAGGCGTACTTCCAGCGTTTCCCGTGGGAGAGCATTCTGACGATTGTACTGGTCGGCAGAGTCACGTGCTACGGGCAACGTGCAACGGTGCAACGTGCGGTGCTCCGTGCCGGGTGCGGCGTCCCACGTGCTCGTGCCAGTCGTCGGGGCCTGAAGGCCCCGCCCCACGAAAGAATCTGTAGGGCCGGGAGTATTTGTAGGTCGGGGCCTTCAGGCCCCGACGAGCCGCGTCAGGAACTGCACGACAACATCGAACACCCCGCCTTGTGCCGCGCCCAGTCCGGCCTCTTCTCGTCGAACCTCTCTGCCCCTGGCTGATCGTCGTAAGGGCGTCGCAGGACCTCGAGCAGCTCCTCGATGCCGGCGTAATCGCCCTGCTCGGCCCGATCGATGGCCTGCTGCGCGAGATAGTTACGGAGGACGTAGCGCGGGTTCGCGCGATTCATGCGCTGGCGGCGGGCGTCGCCGTTCAGGTCGGTGCCGGCCCGCGCGCCGTAGCGAGCCAGCCAGGCGTGGAAATCGTGTTCGGATTCCTGGCGCTTGCGCGGATCGTAGAACGCGTCGGCGACCGCATCCAGAGAGGGAGCGGCGATGTCGATGCCGGCAAGACGCCGGAAGAAGATCGTCATGTCGACCTCGGCGCGGTGCAGCAGGTCCTGGAGATCGCGCATCAGCGCCAGGTCCTCGTCGCGGAAGCCTTCGAATCCCAGCTTGGCGGCGATATTCTCCTTGGTCACCCGCGACAGCTCGCCGACGTAGCGCAGCAGCCCCGCCTGCAGCGGTTCGATCGAACCGAACACCGGCGCCAGCGCTTCCGCGAACCGCATCAGGTTCCAGTAGGCGATCTGTTCCTGCGCGCCGAACCGGTAGCGGCGGCCGCCGGCGTCGGTCGTGTTCGGCGTCCAGCCCGGGTCGAAGTCGTCGATCCAGCCGTAGGGGCCGTAGTCGATGGTCAGGCCGAGGATCGACATGTTGTCGGTGTTCATGACGCCGTGCACGAAGCCGACCCGCATCCAGCCAGCCACCATGATCGCGGTCCGCTCGCAGACCTGCGCGAACCATTCGGCGCGGCGCTCCTCGGATGACGGATCGCCGCCGGCGGCGAGCTCCGGGTAGTCGCGGCGAATCGTGAAGTCGATCAGCTGGTTCAGCAGCGGCAGCTCGCTCCGCGACGCCGGCAGCTGGAAGTTGCCGAACCGGATGAACGAGGGCGCGACCCGGCAGACGATGGCGCCCGGCTCCAGCTTCGCGTCGCCGTCGTAGAACATGTCGCGCAGCACTCGATCGCCGGTCAACACCAGGCTCAGGGCGCGAGTGGTCGGCACGCCAAGGTGGTGCATCGCCTCGCTGCAGAGGAACTCACGGATCGACGAGCGCAGCACCGCGCGGCCGTCGGCGCGGCGTGAGTACGGAGTCGGCCCGGCCCCCTTCAACTGCAGTTCCCACCGCTCACCCTCGGCGTTCACGACCTCGCCGAGCGTGATCGCGCGGCCGTCGCCCAGCTGGCCGGCCCAGTGCCCGAACTGGTGGCCGCCATAGTTCGCCGCGTAGGGATCCATCCCTTCGAACAGCGCGTTGCCGCCGAACACCTCCGCGAACTCGGATGACGCGACGTCTTCCGGTGTGAAGCCGACGAGCGCCGCCACTTCGCGCGAGTGCGCGATCAACCGCGGCGCGGCGACCGGCGTCGGCCCGACCCTCGACCAGGCGGCGCCGTACACCTGGCGCGACTGGGGTGCGGCGCTCGGATCGCCGGGCAGGTCGCGGACAAAGGCGTTGTCGAACCGCAGCATGGTCGCGAGCGGCGTCATTCCCGTGGTCCCCCTCGGCCGCCGCCGAGCGCGGTGAGCTCTGCCTCGGTCCACGGCCGGGTCCGCCCGGCGGAGGCCGCGCGGATCGCCGTAACCGCCGCCGTATCGATGGGCTCGGCGCGCTGCCCCCACTCCCGTCTCACGTAGGTCAGGACGTCGGCAATCTGCTGATCGTCCAGTGCGCCCCCCACCGGCGGCATCAACCCCGTGCTGCCCTCCTTGCCGTGCAGCAGAATCCTGACCGGCACGTCCGCCGGGGCCAACGCAAAGGCGGACCCGATCAGGCTCGGCGCGATCCGCTGGAGGCCGCGGCCGTCCGGCTGGTGACACCCCTGGCAGACGCTCCGATAGACCTCGCGGCCGCGCTCGAACTGTTGCTGCTGCGGCGCGGTCAACTCGCCACTGTCCGCGGCCTCACCCGGCTTGGAGGGCCAGCTGATTCGCTTCAGCAGCTCCGCGGCGCGCGTGCCGAGATCGTCGCTGCCCGCGGCGAGCGTCGCGAGCTTGACGAGCGGGGCGGGCTCGCGGGTCAGCTTCAACGAAGGGGCGGATCGCGGCGACGGCGCCGGCCAGTCGGCCGGTCTCGGAAACGCGTACGCGCCCCCTGGGCCGGCACGTCCGCCAGGGCAGGTCGGACACGGCGCGGGAGTGGAGCTCGCCGGCCTGGCCGCGGCCGTCGAACCCGGCATCGGCGCGCCCATTAGCGCGACCTCCGCCCCGCGGAGCAGCGCCGCACGCTGCCACGCCGGACGACCGCTCTCGCCGGCCTGCGCGAACAGATCGAGCACCGCGTTCTCCTGCCCCGCTCGCACCACCGTCGCCGCAACCATCGTCACCGCCGCCTCGCGGGCCGGGGTTGGTTCGCCGTCGCTGGCGAGCAGGACCGCGAGCACCGCCGGTTCGACGCCGCGGAGCCCGCTCAGCGCCGCATCGGTCATCACTGGATCGAGGCCGTGACGCTCGAGCATCGCGGCGAGCGAACGCTCGCGGAGGCCGGCCGGCAGCGCTCCGAGCGATGCCGCCACCTGCTGCCGGACCTCCCAGTCCCGGTCGTTGGTCATCAAGAGCACGGCGCGCTGGACCGGATGATCGGTCTCGCCGAGCCAGCGCTCCGCGACGCGGACGGCGTTGAGCCTGACCTCGCGCGACGCGTCCGCGAGCGCCTTGACGACCGTCTGTGGCTCGATTGCGTTCAAGCCGTCCAGCGTCCACAACGCCTGTACGCGGGTCCGCCATTCAGGCGCGGTCTGCGCCAGCGTAACCAGGGCGGGAGCCACCGATCGATCCCCGCGCTCCATGAGCAGCCGCTGCGCGGTGTCACGCCACCATCCGTTGGGGCGCGAGAGCAGGCTGACCAGCTGCGCTGCCGCCGGTGTCGCCGTGAGCGCCGTCCGATCGCGCGGGCGCTCGTGGACAATGCGGTAGATCCGCCCCAGGCCGATCGGCTGCTCGAGGGCGCGGCTGGCGATCTGATCCCGCAGGTATTCGGTGATGTACGCGTGGTGTTGAATCACGCCACGGTAGATGTCGACGATATAGAGCGTGCCGTCGGGCGCGTTCGACAGGTAGACGGGCCGGAAACGCTCGTCGGTCGAAGTCAGGAACTCGGCCTGGCGGTACGCCTTCCGCGCGACCAGCGTGCGGCCGTTGTCCGAGAGCACGAACCGGCTGACCGCATTGGCGGTCGGCTCGGCGACGAACACGTTGCCGTACAGCTCCGCCGGCAGCCGGTCTCCCCGGTAGACCGTCGGCGCGCAGGCGGCGGTATACGCCGCGAGCGTGCCGTCCTCGCGCAGGATGCCGTGCTGATAGGCACGGTTGGTGCCCGGGGTCTGGTGCGCCGGCCAGACGTCGTTGACGTTGCCGGCGGAGTCCTGCAGCGCCTCGTGGCTGCCGCGCGTCCGCAGCAGCGCCGGGTTGCGGGCGTAGTAGGGCGTCGGCACCAGATCCACGTGCAGCACCGACTCGTTGTGATTCCGAAACACCCGCCCCGCGTCGTCCTGGGTGGCTCCCCACTGGCCGCGAGACAACGACTTCTGCACGTAGAACGCGCGGCCGGTGAACTGGAGAACCAGATCGGCACCGGTGCCCGCCATGTGGATGCGGTTGTCGAGGCCCAACAGCAGCGCGTTCGCGTTGACCTCGACATTGGTCTCGCGGCGGCCGTAGCCCTCGGCGACGAGCTCCTTGCGATCGCTGCGGAGATCGCCGTCCGTGTCGCGCATCAGCCAGACGTTGGGCGGCTCGCCGACTAGGACTCCCTGCTCGAGCACCTTCATGGCGCGCGGCTGGATCAGCCCGTCCGCGAACACCGTGCGGCGATCCATCACGCCGTCGCCGTTCGAGTCCTCGAGCACGACGATGCGTCCGATGGGGTCGTACTCTCCGGCCGCCTTGATGTCGCGCATGTATCCGGGAAGCTCGACGGCCCAGAGACGCCCGGCGGGATCCCAGTCGATGAGGATCGGGTCCTGAATCAGCGGCTCGCTCGCCACCAGCTCGAGGCGATAGCCGAGCGGCATGGAGAACGTGCGCAGCGCATCCGCCGGCGACAGCACCGGTGCGGAGGGCGCGACCGCCTGCACCGCGGGCGGCCAGGTGCGGCCGGTGGTGGTCTGTTGATCGCCGCGCAGCGTGACCACGGCGATCGCCGCGCCGAGGACGACGGTGGCCAGGCGCATCACTTCCCCACCATCGCGGTCAGCTCGTCGTGCGTCCAGGGCCTGGTGCGGCTGGTGGTCGCGCGCCGGGTGTCGGCGACGATCGATGGCAGGAGCGCCGTGCCCGACTGGCCCCATTCGCGGCGCACATACGTGAGCACGGCCGCGATCTGGAGGTCGTCGAGCGTCGATCCGACCGGCGGCATCAACCCGATCGGGCCTTCCTTGCCCTGCAGCAGCACGCGCGCCGGAATGTCCGGACGCGCCAGCGCGAGCGCGGAACCGACCAGCGCAGGCGCGATCCGATCCTGGCCGCGGCCGTCCGGCTGATGGCAGCCCTGGCAGACGTTTCGATAGACCTCGCGCCCGCGGTCGAAGAGGCGTTGTTCGTCCTCGGTCAGTGGCGCCACGACCGCCGCACCGGCCTTTCCCGGCCACGTGATGCGAGCCAGGAGCGCCGTGGCGCGTGGCGCGAACGTGTCGTTGCCGCCGGCGAGTGTGAGCAGCGGGCCCGGCTGTCGGGCCAGGCGCAGCTCGAGGGCGCTCCGCGGTTGAGACGACGGCCAGTCGGGCGGACGCGCGAAGGCGTAGGCGCCACCAGGGCCGGCACGTCCTCCCGGACAGGTCGGACACGGGAGCGGCTTCGCGGCCGTGGACGGGGATGGGCTCGCGCCTCGTCCCGCCGGTGTTCCGGGCATTGCCGCGCCCAGCAGACTAATCTCGAAGCCCTTCAGGATGGCTCCGCGCAGCCAGGCTGGAGCCGCGGGATCGGATGCGTGTGCCAGGACCTGCTGAAGTGAGTCGTCCTCGCCGGCGCGAACCAGGGTGGCGGCCATCATCGCGGCCACGGCCTCCAGCTTTGGCGTCTGTGCCGGAGCAACGCTCTTGAGGCGAGCGATCATCCCCGCCTCGAGCCCGCGCAAGCTGCTGATCGCCGCATCCACCACCACGGGATCGTCGCCGGCATCTTCCAGCAGGGCCATGAGACGCGCCTCGCGTGCTCCCGCAGGGACCGCGCCCATCGATGCCGCGAGCTGTTCTCGTACCCACCAGTGTGAGCGCCGGTCTGCCGGGATCGTTGCCGCGTCGGACAGGAGCTGGGACCCGAACCGCTCGGCGATCCGAATGGCCGACACGCGGATCTCCGGGCTCTCGTCGGACAGCGCCTTCGCGACCGTGTCGGCGTCGATCGCGTCGAGCGCATCGAGGATCCACAGTGCGTGGAGCCGTGTGCGCCAGGGCGTCGGCGCGGCCGCGAGCGGGCGCAGCGCGGACGCGACCGACTTGTCGTTGCGCTCGACCAGCAGGCGCTGCGCGGTGTCGCGCCACCAGCCGTTCGGGTGCGACAGGGCGGCCACCAGCTGGCTGTTCGTCGAGTCCGCGGCCGGAAATGGCGGACGCAGGTCGCGTGCGGTCGTCTCGTGGACGACCCGGTAGATCCTCCCGAATCCGGTGGCCTGATTCAGCCGCCGCTCGAGGATCTGATCGCGCAGGTACTCCGTGATCGAGATGCGATGTTCGATGATGCCGCGGTACAAGTCCGCGATGTACATCGTCCCGTCCGGAGCATTGGCGATGAACACCGGGCGGAACCGCTCGTCGGTCGAGGCCAGGAACTCACCGCGCGGGTAGGCCTTGCGCGCCGCGATCCCGCGGCCATCGTCCTCGACAATCAGGCGGCCGACCAGGTTGGCGGCGGGCTCGGCGACGAAGGCGTTTCCATACAGCTCCGCCGGCAGCCGGTCGCCGCGGTAGATGAGCGGCGCGCAGACCGACGTGAACTTGACCAGCGTGCCGTCCGGGCGGTCGATGCCTGCCTGATAGGCGCGATTGGTACCGGGGTTGGGCCGCACCGGCCAAACGATGTTGAGGTCCTCGTTGCCGGTGGCCAGGCGCTCGTAGCTGCCGCGGGTTCGGACCAGGCTGGGATTTCGCGCGTAATACGAGGTCGGCACCAGGTCGACGTGCAGGGCCGACTCGTTGGTGTTCCGGTACAGCCGCCCGGCGTCGTCCTGAGTGATGCCCCACTCGCCCCGCTGCAGCGTGCGCGTCACCTCGAATGCCCCGTTCTTGAGGCGGAGCTGCACGTCGGCCTGCCCGGCGGTATGGAGCCGGTTGTCGAGCCCCCAGACGAAGCCGTTGGCGTTGTTCTGCGGGTCCCCCTCGAAGCGGCCGAACTGGTTGGTCACCAGCTCCTTGGAGTCCATCTTGAGGTCGCCAGTGGTGTCCTTCATCAGCCAGAGGTTGGGCGGCTCGGCGACCAGCACGCCGCGCTCCAGCACCTTGATCGAGCGGGCCAGGATCAGCCCGTCGGCGAAGACGGTGCGCTTGTCCATGCGGCCGTCGCGGTCGGTGTCTTCCAGCACCACCACCCGTCCGAGCGGCTCGTGCTCGTTGGATCCGGTCAGGTCGGCCATGAACCCGGGCATCTCGACCGCCCACAGGCGGCCGGCGACGTCCCAGTCGAGGGCCACCGGCTCCTGGATCAGCGGCTCGCTGGCGACGAGCTCGATCCGGTAGCCAGGCGGCATGTAGAAGGACTGCAGCGCGGCCTCCGGGGGAAGCGGCAGCGACTCCGGCGGCATCGGCTGCACCGGCGGCGGCCACGGCCGGTTCAGCGGCGAGCTTTGCAACGCCGAAAGCGCGACCGCCGCGGCCGCCACCCAGGCGACCACCAACGGAATTCGCAACGCCGTGCCCGTGGTAGTTTTCATCTCCTCATGACTTCATCCACGCGGCCGACAGCGGATCGTCTCGATGCCCCCACGCGGCGGGAATTTCTTGAAGCGTCAAGTCTGGCGCTCCTCGGTGTGGCGGCGCAAGGCCCGGCCCGCTCCACCGCGCCCGGCCCGGACCCGATCATCGACATCCATCAGCACCTGAACTACTCGGGCCGGCCCGACGCGGTCCTGCTCGCCCACCAGCAGAAGATGGGCGCGACGACGACGGTGCTGCTGCCGGCGGGCAGGCCGATGACTCGCCCGTCCACCAATCAAGGGGCGTCGAACGCCCTCGAGGCCGCGGCGCTCGGCAACGACGCCTGCTGGCGCTTCACCCGGGCCCACGCCGGAGCCTACCGCTTCGCCGCCAACGAGGTTCCCGATCTCGACGAGGCCAAGGCGGAGATCGAGCGGTATCTGCAGCGCGGCGCGGTGATGATCGCCGAGCAGAAATTCGGCGTCCCGTGCGACGGTCCGGATATGCAGCGCGTCTACGCGATCGCCCGGGAGCGCCGGGTGCCCGTGCTGATGCACTGGCAGTTCGAGCGATTCAACCTCGGGTTCGAGCGGTTTCACCAGATGCTGGAGAAGTTTCCGCAGGTCAGCTTCATCGGGCACGCCCAGACCTTCTGGGCGAACATCGACAAGAACCACGCCGACCAGAAGGTGCTGTATCCGAAGGGGCCGGTGACCCCGGGGGGTTGGACCGATCGCTACCTGGCCGATTACCCGAACATGTACGGCGATCTGTCGGCCGGCTCGGGCCTGAATGCCCTCACGCGCGACGAGGACTTCACCCGCGGCTTCCTCGATCGCCACCAGGCGAAGCTGCTGTTCGGAAGCGACTGCAGCGACCACGACGGGACCGGCCCGCGCTGCCAGGGATCGCAGACGATTGCAGCGGTCCGGCGCCTCGCCGCCAGCCCGGCGATCGAGCGGAAGCTCCTGTACGGCAACGCAAAGCAGTTGCTTCGGCTGTGAAATGCTTACGATAATCGCTGGATGATGAATCCCTTGCGGCTGCTGACCGTGGCGGCCGCGTTCGTGCTCACGGCTGGCAGCGGCACGCTGGCGGCCCAGACGCTCTACGTTCGGCGCACCCCGGTCGGATCGACGGTCGACCTGTTCGTCAACACCACCAAGGCGGGCTCCGCGCAGTCCGACGCCGCCGGCGACGTCCGGATACCGATCGATCTCCCTGCCCACATCAAGAAGAACGAAATCGACGCGCGGGTCTACGTGGACACCTGCGGCGAGAACCGGCGCGTCTCGATCGCGGAGCGCGACATTACGCCGCTGCCGCCCGACGACGGCTGCACCCGCCAGGAAATCACCGGCGTATTCCTGATCCAGAAGGTCAGCTCGGTGGTGGTGAACGTCGGCAGCCCGGTCGCCACGCTGCTGCTGCGGCAGGGGCCTTACAGCCTGCGCGCGCGCGGGCCCAGGCGGCAGGCGCCGCAGGGGCTGGTGGTGTTCGGCGGCGGCGCGTTCAATAAGTACATCGACGCGGTCGACTTCGGCTGTGCCAACGTGCCGACCTGCTCAGGCGACGACACCGGTTTCGGCTACACCGCCGGCGCCGAGTTCTGGTTCGGGCGATACATCGCGGCCGAGGGCAGCTACTTCAGGCCGTCAGAGCTGACGATCGACGGCAGCAGCGAGTCGTTCCGGTTCAACAGCTTCCTGGAGCCGCATCTCTTCACGGTGGCCGGCAAGATCGGCATCCCGGTCGGGCCGATCCGCATTTACGGGCGTGCCGGCGCCAACTACCACCGGGCGGAGTCGGGGACGACGCAGCACACCGACGAGATCACGAGCACCGACGAGAACGGCGTCGTCACCGTGACGCCGGCGAACGACGTGACCATCAACGCGAAAACGTCCGGATGGGGTTATCTGTTCGGCGGTGGGCTCGAGGCGTGGGTGGCGCCGAGGTTCGCGCTCTTCGGAGAGTGGAACATGGCCGGGATCAAGGGAGATTCCGAGGTCGCCTCGCAGGGCCGCATCGACAACCGGCTGATGATGGTTACGGCCGGTATCCGGGTGCACCTGGGCCGCTGAGTGGTGTCGGCTCGGGAACTGCCGCGTTGAGACTGTGTGGCTTCCGGCTTCAGCGGAAGCCACACCGGTCCGTTCACACCACCGCCAGCGCTACGGCACCAACACCGCTCCGCGTCCGGTCAGCGTTGCGGCCAGCGCTTTGAGGCGGACGGCGTCGCGGCCGGTCGCGGCGCCGGCGTCGTCGGTCACCTGCGAGGCCAGCGTCCTGAGCTGCTCGCCTGCCGCGGCCGCGCCTTTGTCCTTCGGAGTATGGACCTTGTCGGCGCGATCCAGGGCGCTCTTGATCGCCGCCGCGCGCTCCGGCTTGATCGCATGCGCGCGGGTCAGCTGATCGAGATACGCGCGGGCGACCGACGACGCCGCCGGCCACACGACCTTCATCTGCTGCTGGGCGTTGAAGACGCCGGGCCGCACCAGTCCGGCTGCCTCGATCTCGTTCTCCGACAGGTACTCGCTCGGCAGCAGCTTGAAGACGTCGAGCCCGCGGGCGATCTCGGTGCCGTAGACGTGGCCGTTGTACCAGTAGGTGGACCAGTAGCCGGCGGTGAACAGGTTCTTGGCGTCGAGCGGGCCGCGATCGAAGAACGCGATCTCGATCGGCTTGGTGGAGTCGGTGAAATCGAACACCGAGAGTCCGCCCTGATACCAGGCCTGCACCATGATGTCCCGGCCCGGCACCGGGATCAGCGATCCGTTGTGGGCGACGCAGTTCTCCTGTTCGGTCTGTGGCGCCGGCATCTTGTAGTAGCCGCCGAAGCGCAGCTTGCGATCGACGATGTCGAAGATCGCGTCGGCGCCCCAGGTCGGCGGGTCGGTGGCCCGGCAGCGCGGGCGGGTGCCGCCGCCCCACTCGTCGGTGAAGATCACCTTGGTCCCGTCGTTGTTGAATGTCGCCGAATGCCAGTAGGCAAAGTTCTTGTCGGTGACCGCGTCCAGGCGGACCGGGTGGACGGGATCGGCGATGTTCAGCAGGATGCCGTTGCCGGAGCAGGCGCCGGCGGCCAGGCCGGCATCCGGAAAGACCGTGATGTCGTGGCACTGATTGGTCAGGCGTGAGTTCTGCGTGCCCGGCCCCTGGGTTCCACCCGGCCACAATCCAGCGATCGCGCCGGTCGAGGGATCGGCAAAGATACGCGGTCGATTGACGATCTTCGCCTTCTCCGGCGCGGCGAGCGGCACCTGGATGACGTCGATGCTGAACAGCGACGTATTCGGGTCCTCTTTCGGATCGCGATCCGAGCAGCCGGCGAGCTCGTCGCCCGACCGGACCGTGCTGGTGCCGGAGCCGTAGACATACAGGTTGTCCTTGTCGTTTGGCACGGCGACCAGCGTGTGGGTGTGCGAGCCGCGGCAGGTCTGCACTGCCGCCACCTGGCGGGGCTTCCGGACATCGCTGATGTCGAAGATCCGAACGCCGCGGAACCGTTCGTTGCTCACGGGCGCCTCGACGCCCTGGGTGCCGCAGTCGAGCCGGCCGCGGGTCTGCTCGACCGACATGACCAGCAGGTTGCCGTGGACCGAGACGTCCCCCTGGCCGCCGGGACAGACCACCGAGGCGATCAGCCGCGCCCGCTTCGGATCCTCGATGTCGTAGGTATTGAAGCCGTTGAAATTGCCGACGAACAAGTGCTCCCCCTGGAACGCCAGGTCGGAGTTGGCGAAGTTCAGCCCGCTCGACCGGGACGGCGCCGGCGTCGGCGCGGGCTTGGCCTCGGGCGCGTTCGGCGCGGGTTTGTCCTCGTCCTCGCGCTCGGGGGGCGTCGGGTCGCCGGCGGGAGATTTCGGATCGAAGAAGCCGGCCGGCTTCGGAAGCGTGGCGACCAGTTCGATATGGCGCGCCACCTTGCCGGCGTCGCGGACGCCGGCCTTGAGTCCGACGCGCGGATCGCTGGACGCCGCCGGCGCCCCCTCCCCGCCAGCCGGCCGCTGCCGCGCGAGGATCGGAATCCCCAGCGACAGCGCCAGGATCGTTACCGGAAGGACCAGACCGACCACCCGTTTCATCTCTAAGGCTCCTTCGACGCGCCCAACGCCGCGCGCATCCTGTCGATTTCCATCCGCTGATCGGCGTCGACGTCCGACGCGAACGCGAAGACGTCGGCTTCCTGGCCGGCGCCTGGCGTCGCCAGCAGATCCTTCACCATCGTCAACGCACCCTCGTGGTGCTTGATCATGAACTGCAGGAAGCGCCGATCGAGCTCGGGTCCGCGCGCCGCGGCCAGTTCGGCCAACTCGGCCGGGGTGAGCATGCCGGGCATCAGCGCCGCCATGGGTGCCGCGCCGCCGGCGGCCGCCATGTGGTGGGCATGCGGGTCCGGCAGGGTCTGGCCGCGCGCGGTCAGCCAGTCCTGCATCATCTTGATCTCGTCGGCCTGCGACAGCTCGATGCGGTGGGCGAGCGCGCGAATGCCCTCGTTCTGGCTCTGCGCCCGCACGATCGCGGTCATCTCGAGCGCCTGGGCGTGGTGGCCGATCATCCCCTGCATGAACCGCACGTCGGCGGGCGTGAACGTGACCTTCGACAGATCGGACGCCGCCGCGGCGCCGATCACCCGGCTGCTCTCCCCTGGGGCGCCAGGCTGAACGATCGTCGGAGCGGCCGTGTCCCCGCCGCTCCGGCACGAGGCCAGCGCCAGCGGGAGCAGCAACACGATCGTCGTGCAGGGACTCTTCAAGGTCGTCCGACCATTATCCATCGCGGGAGACCACTGCACCCCGCCCTGATGCGAGCAATTTTCATCGTCGTGCCATCGTCCTGCCACGTCTGTCCGGTTGAATATCCGTATCAGATCGGCAGGAACGGCGGAACGAAACACCGCAGCGCTGCCGCCTGCTGCTCTGTATGTAGGGCGGGGCCTTCAGGCCCGGCCGAACAAGGGGAAAGCATGAGCTCGAAGAAAATCGGCCGGCGGGAAGCGATGGCGATCATGGGGGCGGCGAGTGCGGCGGTGGCGCTCGGATGCGGCGACTCCCCCACCAGTCCGACCAGCACCTCGACGTCGTCGTCGACGACCAGCACCAACGCCGCGTGCAGCGTGACACCCACCGAGACGGTCGGTCCGTATCCGTCGCTGACGGATCTCTTCCGCAGCGACATCCGCGAGAGCAAGCAAGGCACCGTGCTGACGCTGACCATCAAGGTGGTCAGCACCAGCGCCGCCTGCGCCGCGGTGCCGAACGCGAACGTCGAGATCTGGCACGTCGACGCCGCGGGCAACTACTCGCAGTACGGCACCCAGACCACGCAGACGTATCTGCGCGGCATCCAGACCACCAACAGCAACGGCGAGGTGGTCTTCACGACGATCTATCCCGGCTGGTATCAGGGCCGCGCGACCCACATCCACGCGGAAGTCACGATCAACGGGGTGTCGCGGAAGGTGACGCAGATCGCGTTCCCGGAAGCGGTGAACAACACCGTGCACACATCGGGCGTCTACGCCTCGCGCGGCACCAACCCGATGTCGAACGTCGCCGACGGCATCTTCGCCGACAGCCTCGCCTCGGAGCTGGTCACCCCCACCGGCAGCTCGAGCGCCGGATACGCGGCAACCTTCCAGATCGCGATCTAGGGACAGTCCCGGAAAAGGTGACTGTCCCCCTTCACCCCGACCGGCGGGAGGGGGACAGTCACGTTTTGCCCCTGGCCTCGTCCGGAGGGGGACAGTCCCCATTCCTTTGCGGCCCCGGAGAGAGGGGGACAGTCACGATTGTCGGTCCGACCTCGGGGTAGGGGGACAGTCACGATTTCCCCCTAGCCTTGGGGGAGGGGGACAGTCCCCATTCCTTTGCGGCCTTGGGGGAGGGGGACAGTCCCCATTCCTCTGCGGCCTCGGCGGTAGGGGGACAGTCCCCTTACTTTTTCCTGAAGAGCCACCCTGCCAGGCCGAGGGCGGTCAGGCCGACGACGCCCTGTTTGAGGATCCGGCGATTGGGGCCGGGAGCCGGCGGTGTGGCGGAGTCCTTGGTCATCAGCGACCGGAACATCTCGGCTTCCGGTGAGGTGGTCGGACGAGGGCCGCGGCGGCGCTCGGGCGCCGGGATCCACCGGGTCATGTAGGTGAAGGTTTCCGAGGCGCACGCCGGACACACGTTCGCGTCGTGCACCTCCTCGCAGTCGAGACAGAGCCGGGCTGCCCTCAGTTGCATGGCTCCAGTCTAAATGGATCGCGGCCACACGGCACACGGGCTCGTCGGTGTTGCAACGGTGCCTTCAGGACCGCCCGATGTTCCTATAATCGCCGTCGTGGCAGCCATCCGACTCGGCCTCGACGCGTTCAGCCTCCGCTCGCAAGGGCTCCCGCCGGCCGCGATCCTGGATTTCTGCGCCGCCCGGGGCATCGGCCTCGTGCACTTCAGCGAGCCGCGCCTGCTGGGCCGGCTCGACCGGGAGTCGCTGACCGGTCTGCGCGCGCAGGCCGACGGGCTCGGGATCCAGCTCGAGGTCGGCATGCTCTCGATCTGCCCGGGAGCCACCATCTTCAATGCCGACGCCGGCACCGCCGAAGCGCAACTGACCGCGATGTTCGAGGTCGCGCAGGTGCTCGGCTCCCCCATCGTCCGCTGTGTAGTGGGATCGTTCCGCGATCGCACGGCCCCCGGCAGGATTGAAGCCCGGATCGCCGAGGCTGTCGCCGTGCTCAGGAACGTGCGGACCAGGGCGATCGACGCCGGCATCAAGATCGCCGTCGAGAATCATGCCGGAGATCTGCAGGCGCGCGAGCTCGCGGGGCTGGTCGAGGACGCCGGGACCGACGTCGTCGGCGTCTGCCTGGATGCCGGAAACGCACTGTGGGCGATGGAGGATCCCCACCTCGCGCTCGAGATCCTCGCCCCTTACGTGCTGACCAGCCATACGCGCGACAGCGCCTTGCGGCGGACGGCCGAGGGGGCCGAGGTGGCCTGGACCCGGATGGGAGAAGGCAACGTCCGGATTGGCGAGTACCTGACCTCCTTCCAGTCGCGCTGTCCCGGTCTCCCCCTCACGCTGGAGATCATCGTCATGCCCGCCCCGCGCGATCTGCCCTTTCGTACGGCGGCGTTCTGGGAACGCTTTCGCCAGACGCCAGCCTGGGAGTTCCAGCGCTTCCTCGAGCTGCTGGACAACGGCGCCCCGGTGCCGCTGCCCGAGGTGGTCGTCGACGCGGCGGCGGAGCTGGCAAACGTCGAGCGCAGCGTCGCCTGGCTGCGGTCGTTCGTGGCGAACCAGGCGGCGCCACCGACCGGCTGCTCGTGATACCGTGTCGCGCCATGTCGACAGCGCACCAGGAATCAACGACCGGATCCGAGACGGCATCAGGCAGGACGAGGCGGGAGTTCATCGCGACGATCGCGGCCGCGGCTGGCGCGTCTGCCCTGCAGGCGCAGACCCCGGCCCCCTCGCCGTGGAAGTCGCCGGTCATCGACGGACACCTCCACCTGCGCCGGGAAGCGGCAGCCAACATTACGCACATGGACGGGTGCGGCGTGACCAAGGCGGTCATCCTGGCCAGAGACGCGGCGCTCGAGCAGCTGCGCGCGGCGAAGACCCAGTACCCCGGGCGTGTGGTCTGGGCGGTGTCCACCGACATCACCGCGGCCGACGCGCCGGCGAAGCTGACCCAGGCGGTCAAGGACGGCGCCGTGGGATTCGGCGAGATGAAGTTTCACGTCGCCGCCGACAGCCTGGAGTTTCAGCGCATCTACGCGCTGGCCGGCGAGCTCGGCGTACCGATCATGATCCACTTCCAGGAGGTTGACCACTTCGAGGGAGAAGGCAAGTGGGCGTCGGGCTTCAAGCAATTCGAAGCGATGCTCAAGAAGTATCCGAAGACCCGGTTCATCGGTCACGCCGACGCGTTCTGGGCGAACCTCGACGCAAAGTACGCCAATGAAGCGGCGTATCCGACCGGTCCGATCACCCGCGGCGGCATCACCGACAAGTTATTGGCCGACTACGCCAATCTCTACGGCGACCTGTCGGCGAACTCGGGGAACAACGGAATGTCGCGCGACCCGGCGTTCACTTCCGACTTCCTGAAGCGGCATCAGCAGAAGCTGATCTTCGGCAGCGACTGCTCGTGCGCCGACGGCAAGGGCAGCGGCGTGGCCCAGGCCAACAACCCGGCCGCCAGCCGGCTGGCGGGAAAATGCGTGGCCCGCGAGACCCTGACCCTGCTGCAGGGTGCCACCTCACCCGAGGTGTTCAAGAAGCTGGTGTGGGACAACGCGCACCAGTTGTATGGGTTGAAAGGCTAGCGTCCGGTTTCCGGATCCCAACCATCGGCTTCCCGGCGCCAGACGACGCTCGGTCAACTTCGACACAGGATGGCTCATTCCGCAGACCGCCGGCGGTTCCTCGCCGCCAGCATCCGCGCCCTAGTCGGTGTATCCACGGTGGGCCACATCGGCTGCCGTCGTCCGGCCACGAATACCGGCGACACCGGCCGGAGCGCTGGACTGTCCCCGCTCATCGCCGATCTGGAGCAACGGATTCCGCGAGCACTCGCCGAACACAACGTGCCGGGTCTCTCGATCGTCCTGGTTCGAGCGTCCGAGCTGGTGTGGCAGCGCGGGTTCGGCTTGGCCGATGTCGCCTCCGGAATGCCGGTGGACCCCGGAACGATCTTCGAGGCGCAGTCCATGAGCAAGCCGGTGTTCGCCTACGCCGTCCTGAAGCTGTGCGAGGCGGGCGTCCTGGGTCTCGACACGCCACTCACCTCTTACGTCCCCGAGCGCCCGGTCTCCGGCGATCCCCGGCTGGACCTCATCACCGCTCGTCACGTCCTGTCGCATACGACCGGGTTCCAGAACTGGCGTTCGCCCGAGAAGCCTCTCGCGATTGACTTCGCACCCGGTGCCCGCTGGCAGTATTCCGGGGAAGGCTACAACTTCCTCCAGTCCGTCGTGACCCGCTTGACCGGGCATACCGATCCGACCACCTGCGACACGTTCGAAGCAGGCCTGCGGGTCTGTGCGACCGATATCGGCGCCTACCTGAAAGCGCATCTCCTGGTGCCGTTCGGCATGACCGCGAGCGGCTATGTGTGGGACGACGCCTGGGCAGGCCGGATTGCCAGGCCGCATGACGACAAGGGCAAACCGCTCGAGAAGAAGCATCCCAACGCCGCGGCGGCAGCGCGATACGCGTCGGCCGGCGGTCTGCACGCGACGGCGGCCGACTACGCGCGATTCCTCATCGAGGTCATCGCGCCGAAGCCGCCTGACGCATTCCGGCTCAACGCCGGGAGTCTGCAGACCATGACACGCCCGGTGATCGCGGTGCCGAACGATCCTCGCCGAAGCTCGTGGGCGTTGGGCTGGCAGGTGTTCCCCACCGCCGACGGCGACGTGATCGCGCACGGCGGCGACGGCCTCGGCTTCCACTCCTTCGCGGTCGCGTCGGGCAGTCACCGATCGGCGTACGTGCTGATGACCAACGGAGAGAACGGCTGGAAGCTGGCGCAGGACCTGATCTCAGCCGAGGAAATGCACCGTCTGCTGGTGTGAGCCGGCGGCTGCGCTGCTCTCGCAGTCGCCGGCTTTACGTCACTCGATCCGCGTCCCCACGATCTTCGGGGCGTTCGGCGTGTCGGTCGGCACGCCTTCAATCCGGCTGCCATTGACGGTGCCGGCATACTGCGAGTCTCCGACCAGGATGGTGAAGTCGTTGCCGCGCATGCGTCCCTTGGCCGGCACTGAGGCCCCGTCGGCCCCTGTGTAGGTGCCCTCGATCATCTGATACTTCTGCGTCAGCGCCAGCACGCCGTCGGGCAGCTTCCACTTCCCCTCCGCCTTGCCCGGAATGATGAACAGGTGCGACGTGCACCAGTTCTCGCAGCCTTCCTTCAGCATCACGGTATCGTCCGGGGTCCAGTCGGAGATCCAGAAGGTGTTGGCGACGATGCGGGTGCCGGCGGGGAGGGCGAGAAACCTGTCCTTGAGCTTTTCGAGGTTGCTCGGCAGCAGGAACAGCGCGAGCACGGTCGCCTTGGAGATGTCCGCGGCATACATGTCGCCCTGGACGAACATCGCCTTGTCGCCGACGCCCTGCGCGGCGGCCTGACGCTTTGAATATTCGACCAGGTCGGGATTGAACTCGACCCCCAGGCCGCGGGCGCCGCGTTTCGCGGCGGTGATGATGGTGCGTCCATCGCCGGACCCGAGGTCCATCACGAAGTCCTGGGGGGTGACCTTGGCGTGATCGAGCATCCGCTCGACCATCGGCAGCGACGTCGGCACCCACACCGCGTCCTTGCCTGCCTGGCCGACGGTGGGCTCGTAAGTCTTCTGAGTGACGGGGGTCTGCGCGGACGCGGCCGCGGACAGGAGCGCCAGGCACAACAAGGCGCCGCCGGCCCCGCGGAGCGGACGGCTGAGATCGTGGTTCAGCATCCGCGCATTTTAACTCCGCCGTACGGTCCCCCCGCTCCGATCTGCCGGGCGCGGCCCTCGAGCCGCGTCAGCGGGTCAGCATCGGATTGGTGCGCTTGACCAGCTGCAGCGCCACGCCCCACGGATCCCGCAGCATCACCAGCTCGTCGCCCGCCGGCGTCTGGGTGTACGGGTCCTCGACCGTTGCTCCTGCCGCGACCAGCCGATCGCGATCCGCCGTGGGATCCGCCGACACGAACGCCACGTGCAGCATCATCGGATCCATCGCGCGGTACTCCGGCACCGCCACGCTCGGGTTGTGATAGAGCTCCACCATCGCCGCACCGGAACCGTCCATCAGGAACCGCACGAACGACGGCTCCCCCGCCGATCGCTTGATCGAGCACCCCAGGTGCTGGACGTACCAATCGGCCATCGCCACCGGATCCGGAACCTGCAACGCTACATGTTCGATGTTCATCGGGTCATCTTCTCATCTCGAGCGGGTTGAGAGCTCGCGTCACCGCAGCTCCTGAATGGTGATGTCCTTGTACCAGGTCTCGACCTTGCCACCGCCGTGGGCCTGCAAACCGATCAGGCCGTCGCGCGGGATGGCAGGATCGGCCTCCGTGTAGTCGACGGTCTGGCGGCCGTTGATCGCCAGGCGGATCCGCGGCCCTTCGGCCCTGATCTCGTAGTCGTTCCACTCGCCGGCGCGGAGGACCTCCTTGATCAGCGCCTCGGGCGGCGCCACCAGCGTCTTGTTGCGCCGTGACTCGTCATACAGGCTGCCCCAGTACCCGGCGCCGAGGTCGGCCTGATAGCCGGTCATCTCGTGCGCCGGTTTCTCCAGCCGCCTGCTGCGGAACTGCACGCCGCCGTTGATGAATCCTTCGGTGCCGACCAGCTTGAACTTCACCCGCAGCACGAAATCGCCGAACGACCGGGTCGTGGTCAGGAACTCGTTCCGCGGTACCTGAGTGATCAGCGAGCCCCCGACGATCGCTCCGTCCTGGATCCGCCAGGTGGTCTTGGTGTCCCCTTCCCAGCCGGCGAACGTCTTTCCGTCGAACAGCGGGACCGCCGGCTTCGGCGCCTGGGCGGCGGTGGTGGCAAACGCGGCGATCGCGAGCACGCAGGAACGCAGCAGTTTCATCGGTGCAGCATATTGCAGAACGGCCGCTCCCGGCTCCTGTGCCGAGCTTCGAACCCGGGTCCGCCGGCGGTTCTCGTTGCGCTCCCAGCCACCCCGACCTACGATTGTGGGCTTGTCGTCGTTCGCGGTTCCGATGCCGACTCCCTGCCGCCGCTCCGCATCGTCTCGATGGTCCCGGGTCCGGTCCGCGACCGGGGCGCTGGCGAACTCGACGGCGATCCGAACGGCCCTGGCGCTGCTGCTGGTCGCAGGCGCCGAGACGCCCGCCGCCGGCCAGTCTCCGGCCCAGGAGCTCAAGAAGCTGTCGATCCAGGAACTGATGGACATCCGCGTCACGGTGGCGACGCGCCGGCCGGAGCCGGTGGGCAGCGTGGCCGCGGCGGTGACGGTGATCACCAGCGACGACATCCGGCGCTCCGGCGTCACCACCATCGCCGATGCGCTGGCGCTCGCCGACGGCGTGCACGTCGCGCGCTTCAACACCGGATCGTGGTCGATCAGCGCCCGCGGGTTCAACGGCAGCACGCCCAACAAGCTGCTGGTCATGGTCGACGGACGGACCGAGTTCTCGCCGTTTTTTGCCGGCGTGTTCTGGAACATGCTGGACTACGTGCTCGAAGACATCGAGCGGATCGAAGTCATCCGCGGCCCGAGCGGGACGATGTGGGGCGCCAACGCGGTCAACGGCGTCGTCAACATCGTGACCCGCAGCGCGCGTGACACGCGCGGGACGTTCGTGTCGGTGGGAACCGGTAACGAGGACCACGCCCTGGCCGAGGCGCGATACGGCGGCGGCACCGATCGACTGAGCTACCGCATCTACGGCAAGGTGGCCGAACGCGACCAGCAGAAGCTCACGACCGGCGTTCCCGCGGGGGACGGCCGGACCCGCGGTCAGGCGGGTCTTCGCCTCGACGGCACCGGCGGCGGCAGCGAGTGGATGTTCAAGGCGGATGCGTTCCACAGCCGCGACAATTTCTTCGATCGCCGCGATGGCGAATGGACCGGGCTCGGTGCGCAGGGACGCCTCAGCCATCGCTTCTCGCCGCGGTCGACGATGCAGTTCCAGACCTACTACCGCCGCGAGTACCGCAACATCGAACGGCAGCTCACTCATCATCTGGATACCGGCGACCTCGACTTCCAGCACTCCCTGACGCTCGGCTCGCGCCACCAGTTCATCTACGGCGCCGGCGCCAGGATCAACAGCGACGTGACGTATGCGGGCGAAGGCATCAGCTTCGAGCCGCCACGCCGGACCTATCGCGTCTTCAGCACCTTCGCGCAGGACGAGATCACGGTACACCCCGATTCGCTGTTCGTCACGGCAGGGGTGAAGTTCGAGCACAACGCCTTCAGCGGCGGCGACGCGCAGCCGAGCCTGCGGGTGCGCTGGATGCTGCCGCATCAGCAGATGATCTGGGGTGCGGTCGCCCGAGCCGTCCGCCGGCCGACCCGGTTCGACGACGACCTGCAGCTGGCCCAGAACGGCGTGCTGCTGATCAGGGGGAGCGACGATTTCGTCTCGGAAGAGATGACCGGCTGGGACATCGGCTACCGCAGCCGTCCATTCGCCAACGTCTCGTTCGACGTCAACGTGTTCGAGCAGGACTACGATCGGCTTCGCAGCCAGGAGTCGCCCGCGGCCGGCGTCTTTCCGCTGACGATCGGCAACACGCTGAACGGCGTGTCGCGCGGGCTCGAGCTGACCGTCACGGTGCAGCCGAAGCCGTGGTGGCGCACGCGACTCGGCTACACCCGCCTCGACACCCAGATCACCCGTGACGCCCTCAGCCGGGACGCGACCAACGGCGCCAGCGAGAAGAACGACCCCGATCACCTGTTCACCCTTCGCTCCAGCCTCGACCTTCCGCACCGGATTGCGGTGGACGGCTGGCTGCGCGGCGTCGGCGAGCTACCGTCGCCGGTAGTGCCGGGATACGTCGAGCTCAACGCCCGAATCGGCTGGGATGCGACCCCGAAACTCGAGCTGGCCCTGGTCGGACAAGACCTCCTGCACGGCCAGCATGCCGAAGCCGCCGGCGCGGGCGGACGGACCACCGAGTTCGAGCGCAGCGTGCGGGCGCTGCTGACCCTCCGCATTCCCTGACCCGGCGATGGCGTCGCTGACGATGTCGGCAGCCTCCGCCACCGACATGGCGCTGGTGTCGATCCGGAGATCCGGGGTCGCCGGCTCCTCGTAGGCGTCGTCGATGCCGGTGAAGTTCGCGAGCTCGCCGCGCCGCGCGCGCTGGTAGAGACCTTTGACGTCGCGGCGCTCGCACTCAACCAGCGGCGTCGACACGTGCACTTCGAAGAAGCGCCGGCACAGCCGCCGCACCGCGGCGCGGGACTCCGCATACGGCGAAATCAACGCACAGATTACCACTACGCCATGGTGTTCGAGCCGGCTGGCCAGAAAGCCCACCCGCCGCACGTGCTCGTCGCGGTCCGCCCGGGTGAAGCCGGTCGCGGGAAAGACGCTTCGGATGGCATCGCCGTCGAGGTATTCCGCCGGGACGCCGGCCTCGATCAACCGCTGGTAGACCTCGCGGGCGATGGTGGATTTCCCGGCGCCGGAGAGCCCCGTGAACCAGATCACCCTCGCCTCGCCCGGCCCGGCGGGACGTCGATCGGCCGCGCTCGATCCCATCGCTCGAGGACGCGAGCGAGCGGCTATCTTCAGGCGCGGCATCATCGGGCCTCCGTGTGTTCCATGGCCAGCGGCGACGACAGGATCGGAGCGCGAAGCGGCCGGATCAGATCCTCGGCGGCCCTGGGTGGCTCCGCCCACACGCGCGTGCTGGTGAGCTGCCGGCCGAGGAGCGTCTTCGTCTTGAGCCAGCGCCTGGTCTCGAAGTAGGAGAGGTAGAGAACGCGCAGCAGGCGGGCGCGAGTCCGCAGCGCCCGTGAAACGTCCGTACGGGGCACCTCGTAGCCGAGCGCCTCGAGACGCCGCCCAATCAGCGCCTCGCACAAGCGCATTCGGTCATCGCCGTGGCTCTTCCAGCGTCCGACCGGCGCGAACGCGCCGCTGCCGCGCTCGGCCCTGAACGAGGTGTTCGGCACTTTCAGCGCGTGCACCGGGTTGGCGCGGATGCGCTGGTAGTCGAGATCGTGGTCGATGAACCGGCCGATCCGCTCGAGGATCCGCGGCGGATCCGCGGTCAGATCCTCGAACCGCACCTCGAGGCAGGTCCCGGGATGGGCCGCGGCAAAGCGTTGCCCGGCAGCGACCATCCATTCCCACGAGAGCGCCGCAACTTCGAGCTTCCGCCCGCTGTCCCAGGGCAGCGTCGGCACCCAGCCCTGGCCCAGGTGCGAGATCGCGCAGTCACGCCCATCGCGGATGACGTGAACGAACAGCGCCTCCGGAACCGCGCGCGCGATCTCGTTCATACAGAGCACGTGCGCCGGCGTGGCTTCGACCCACCGATCCATGCCTTGAGCATCGGCGATCGCGTCCATCAGCAGCGGGAGGACGCGGCCGGTGCTGTCGCAGTGTTCGAGCGCGGTCTCGAGAAACGGTTGGACGTCGAGCCCGGGCACGGCGCCGAGATACCCGGCGAGATACCGGGCGGCGAAGTCGGCGTGAGTACGGGAATCAGAGAGATCAGGGAATCGCGGGGCGAGATCGTAGAAGTAGGTTTCCTTGCGATAGATCGCGAAGCCGCCGGCCGCGATCAGCATCGAGTAGAGCAAGGTGGTCCCGGAGCGGGGACAACCCACGACGAACACCGGTCGTTTCATGCGGATCCCTCACTGAAGTGCAGGAGCGGCTCCTGACTGAGAGGGACCTGTGCAATTGGTCCGCCCGACTCGCGTCACGTCCATCACATTCGTGCAAATTCGGCGGACGAGCAATTCGGCTCGGTGAATACTGGCGAGATCGTGCAGGCAGCGCCGGCCCGACGCTGACCGAATCGCCGTCGCGACCATGCGTCGCGCGATCCCGCTCGATCACGATCGCGCGACGTGGCCATTCGATTGCCGATTAGTGGTGAAGTGCGAGAGTGATGTGGCAGCGGTTGACCGAGATTGCATCCGCGCGCGCTGCCCTCGTTACACGGCCGTCGCGCCGGGCGAGAGAGCGGGGGCGCGCACACCAGGCGCTCACGACATCCGTGCGTAGAGCCCGCGGCCGGTGCGCCGCAGGAACGCGGCGTCCACCAGCGCTTCGAGGATGGCGTCGCACTGCGTCTGGTCGAGTCCCCACAGCCGCTGGGCCTGCCACGGCGTGAGCTGAAGGCCGGGGAGCTCCATGTACTCCGCCTTGATCCGGTTCAGCAATGCCGCGGTCGTTTCGATGCGTGGTCCCTCAATCTCCACGCTGTGCCTCGTCGTCATAGCAATCCTCCGATCTGGATTGGGGTGCTTCAACGATGCGCGCCGGGGATGCCGTTTGAATGACGCCCGCCACAATTCGGTGCAACCGCCGAACCGCCGATGCCTGACCGTCTTACAATCGGCGGCATGTCGAGCTTACGTGCGATCGCCTTGACCGTGCTGGCGCTGCTCCTCATCCTGCCAGCCGATCCCACAGCGCAGGCCGCGAAGGTTGAGCCGCAGCCCGCGGCCGCGCCGAAGCCGGCGCGAGAGCCGCTCAGCGTCATGACGTTCAACATCCGCTACGGGACGGCCAAGGACGGCGAGGACGAGTGGGCGGCCCGCCGCGACATGCTCTTCGACGTCGTCCGCAGTTCGAAGACGGATCTGATCGGGCTGCAGGAGGCGCTCGATTTCCAGATCGACGAGATCATCGCCGCCGTGCCGGGCTACGCGGTGGTCGGCGTGGGCCGGGACGATGGCGCCGAAAAGGGCGAGTATTCGGCGATCCTGTTCCGCACCGATCGCTTTCACGTCGCCGAGGCCGGCACCTTCTGGTTCTCGGATACGCCCTCGGTGGTCGCGTCGAAGTCGTGGGGCAACAACATCACCCGGATCTGCTCGTGGGCCCGGTTCATCGATCGCGACGGGCGCGGGTTCTATCACTTCAACCTGCACCTCGATCATCAGTCACAGCCGTCGCGCGAGCGCAGCACGGTACTGTTGCGCGCCCGCATCGACACCCGAGCCGCGCCCGATCCGGTCATTGTCACCGGCGACTTCAACGTCGGCGAGGCCAATCCGGCGCTCTCGACGCTGACGCTCGCCACGGGCACCGTCCCGCCGCCGCTGGTCGACACGTTCCGGGTGCTTCACGCTGACGAGAAGGACGCAGGCACCTTCTCGGGCTTCAAGTTCGGTAATCACGGCACGGACAAGATCGACTACATCCTGGTGCAGCCCGGGGCCGAAGTGATGGCCGCCGAGATCGTGCGCACCAGCCGCAATAATCGGTATCCGTCGGACCACTTCCCGGTGACCGCGCGAGTCCGGCTCGTCGATCGGTAGGACATTCGCGGCGGCTGAGGCCCCCGCGCCACACCGTCGGACGACGGGCCCGCGATTTCTGTAGAGCGAGGGCTTCAGCCCTCGCTGTAGGGCGGGGTCTTCAGACCCCGCCGCGAGCCCCGGAACAATTCACCGGCTTTCCCCCCCTACGGCACAATCGCCCGCCAGCTGCGGCCGTCCCACTCCCACGTGTCCGCCGGCCCTCCGATCCCGCCGTAGAGCACCGTTCGCTGCCGGGCGCGGTCGTACACCATGACCGGCTGGTACCGGTGACCCGGAGTCGGACCGGTCAAAGCGATCTCGGTCCAGCTCCGGCCGTCCCATTGCCACATGTCGCCGAGCGGCGCATCCCGATGCGCGGCGGCGCCGCTGTAGAGCAGGACGACGCCGGCGCGTTCGTCGAAGACCATCGCATGCGCGTAGCGTCCCCGCGGCCCGCCGCTGGCCGCTTTCTTCCAGGCCTTTCCGTCCCAGATCCACGTGTCGTCGAAGAAGGTCTGGGCCTGGTCCGGGCCCGATGGTCCGCTCACGCCGCCAAAGAGAACGACGTGTCCGCGGGCGCGGTCGAACGCGAGTGCGGTCCTTCCTCGCCCTGCCGGTCCGTCGGTCGCGACCCGCGTCCAACCATCGCCCTTGAGCTGCCAGGTATCTGGCGGCCACGGCGCCGATCGATCCGCAGGTATGCCGCCGAACATCAGCACGCCGCCAGCCCCGTCTTCGACGAGCGCCTGATGATCGCGGGCGGCGATATCGCCAATCCGCCGCCAGCTGGCACGGTCTCCCAGCCAGCTGTCGCCGACGATCTCCCAGGTTGAGCCGTTCGACTTCCTCGCGCCGCCGGCAACCACCGCCACTCCCCTGCCGGCGTCGTAGGCCGCGCCGGCATTGGTACGGCCAGGCGGCCCCTGCTCGGTGACGATCTCCCAGCGCGTCCCACTCCAACTCCAGACCTTGTCGCGTCCGGCGTCCGTCGGATCGCCGGCGTTGCCGATCAGCACGACCCGGCGCAGGCCTGGGTCGTAGTAGCCGACCGCGTGATCGGTGCGCGGGACGCTTGCGGCCGGTGTGGTGGGCGTGACCGATGACGGCGATTGCGGCCCCGCGGCAGAGAGCATCCCAGCCGCCAGCACCAAGGCGCACGAGAGTTGCGGACCATGCATCTGCACAGTGTCCGGCCGCGAAGCGCACGGCGCAAATGCGATGTGATGGGAGAGCCCGTCGGTGTGACGCCGCCGCGCGCAGCGGTGACGGAAGCGATGGGAATCTCAGTCCCGCCGCAGCGCGACGAGGGGATCCACCGACGCGGGAGCGGGCAGCGGGTTGGAGGCTTCCGGCTTCAGAAGAAAGACGTGCGCCGACTGCGACCGTATAATCGGGCGCCAATGCAGACATTGGTCTCGCGGGTTTCGGCGGCCCTCGTGCTCTGCGGCATGGTCTGTAGCGGCTGTGGCCGCCAGGAGGATGCTTCCAGACCCGTGACTACTGCTTTCGCATCCGACCTGGCGTTCCTGCGTGAACACACGCGTCCCCTCGTTCTGGGAGAGCCGTCCGGCCCCCAAGTCGTAGTCGCGCCCGAGTACCAGGGACGGGTGATGACGAGCACGACGGGCGGCGCGGACGCACCGAGCTTTGGCTGGATCGGCCGGAGCGCGATCGCGGCGCGATCGCGGCAGCCGCACATGAACGTGTTCGGCGGCGAGGATCGTTTCTGGCTCGGACCTGAAGGGGGCCAGTACTCGCTGTACTTCAAGCGCAACGACCCGTTCGACCTCGATCACTGGCAGGTGCCGGAAGGGTTCGACTGGGGCGGCTGGGATGTCGACAGCCAGTCGGCAACCTCAGCGCGGTTTCACAAGCGGCTGTCGCTCAGAAACTATAGCGACTCGGCGTTCGAAATCGACGTCCAGCGCACAGTGCGCGTGCTGACGTCCGCCGATATCGCCGCACACCTCCAGGTCACTCCAGCCGCCGCGGTGCGAACCGTCGCCTTCGAGTCGTCGAATGTCGTCAGGAACGCCGGCTCGGAGCCATGGCGTGCGGAGTCCGGCCTCGTCTCGGTGTGGATTCTCGGAATGTTCACGCCGTCGCCGATCACCACGATCGTGATTCCGTTCGACGACGGGGCGGCCGGTCCAGTTGTCAACGACGCGTATTTCGGCAAGGTGCCGGCGGATCGCCTGGTGATCCGGCCTCCACTGCTCTTCTTCCGCGGCGACGGGCAGTACCGCAGCAAGATTGGCCTGTCGCCGGCCCGCGCGACCTCGCTGGCCGGCAGCTACGATTCCGCCGCGCACGTGCTCACGCTGGTGCACTACACCCGTCCGCCCGGCGCATCGCGGTACGTCAACTCGATGTGGGAGATTCAGAAGGATCCCTACAGCGGCGACGCGATCAACAGCTACAACGACGGCCCGCCCGCCCCGGGCAAGCCGCCGCTGGGGCCGTTCTACGAGCTCGAAACTTCCTCACCTGCGCTGAGCCTGGGCGCCGGCGAGCAGTACGAGCACGTGCATCGGACGTTCCACTTCGCGGGCCCGGAAGCGGACCTGGACGCGATCGCGCGAGCGACGCTGCGGGTCCCGCTGCGCGAGATCGCGAGCGCGCTCGGCCGGTAGCCCGTGCTGGGTGGGGCTCCCACAGTGGCCTCGCCGCAAATGCGAACGGCCCGGCGATTCTCGCCGGGCCGTTTTCCTTCCAATAATGGTCGGGATGACTGGATTCGAACCAGCGACCCCCTGACCCCCAGTTAGTGCACCGTATAGCGCGGACTCTCGGCTTTATCCTTTTGCTCAGTGTTTTTGCTGATCTCGGGATCGGTCTGATCGGCTCTTCCGGGCTCTTCCGGGCGTTTTGTGTCACTTTGTGTCACAGGCGTTACGGTGTTTTGCGTAACGGACGACCCTGGACCCCCTGACCGCAGCTCAAAGGGTCCGCGCCCGATCCGCGCTTCGAAGGCCTGCATGTCCTGCTCGTCGCCGCCGAGCGATGCCCCGAGGTAGGTCGACGTCTGCGAGATGTTGAAGTGGCCGAGCCAGCGCTGGATCGTCGCGAGCGGTACGCCGGCATCCATCCAGCGCGAGCCCGCCTCCCGTCGTAGATCGTGAAAGTGCAGATCGCTGATCTTTGCGCGTCGCACCGTCGCGCCCCATGCCGTCTTGATCGAGACGCGCGGTCGCCCGATCTCGTCGCCGAAGACGTACGCCTCCGGCGGCAGCGGCTCGCCTGCCGGATCACACCGGCGCGCGTCCAAGAGCTGCCGCAGCACCGTGCTGATCGGCACGCGCCGATCTTTCTTTGCCTTCGTCTTCCCGGCGGGCAGGAAGATCTCGGCCTTCGGGGTAAAGCGCACCTGATGCCATTGCAGCGAGAGTAGCTCCCCTTTGCGGCAGCCCGTCTCCAGGGCGGCGACGATCAGCGGGCGCAGCCGCCCCGCATGCGCGAGCAGCTTTTCGTCTTCGCCGGGATGCAGGCGACGGGATCGCCCCTCTTCACGATGGAAGCGCACGGCGGCGACGTCGCCGACACGGAACGGCGTGCGCGGCACGAGCCCTTTGAGCACCGCCCAATTGAAGGCCGCGCGCAGGAGCGCGAGATCGCGATTGCCTGCCACATGCGGGCGGGAGGCTTGGAAGTCTTTCAGCGTCTGCAGCGTGATCGTGCTGATGCGCCACTTCCCCATCGGGCGCGGACCAGACGGCGACAGCACGTCGACGGCGAGCAGCTTCGGCACCTGATACTGATCGTACGCGGGTCGCTCGGCCGTGTAGGCAGCGAGCATCTCGGCGAGCGTCGGATCATCCTGCGGCACGAGCCCCTTCGGATCGCGCGCTTCCAGCTTCGCGATGATCGCTCGCCGGGCTTCGTCCTTCGCAGTCGCGAAGTCGTCGGCGTGCCGCCCCGTCAGTTTGTCGAGATTGTCGCGGAAGCGCACGCCGTCTTTCTGGTAGTCCAGATACCAGGGATCCGCGCACGTCTTCCACTTCACGCAGTCGCAGCGCTTGCGTACGTTGTCAGTCGAGCTTTTGAACGGCATTCGGGAGCCTTTCGGCGGCGGGCTCCCGATAGAATGACGGGCAGCTCGCGCGCTTGGTTATGCAAGTGGACGCGGGTCAGGGGTACGGGCAAGTTCACAGCTTGCGCGTGCCCCGTCTATCGCTCTCCATTGTACGGCACGCGCGGATCGGCAACGGGCTGGCAACGCCGGCACGGGATGCGCGGCTCAGCGCAGCCGTCGTGCGCGTGCGGCTCGTCGGGATGCGCGGCGCAGCGCCAGCCGTCGGCGCATGAGCACTGCTGTTCCAATTTCGTGCGGAGCGAGATCGTCGGGCCGCGAGTATCCATGGCTGTTCCCTCAGAACGCAGGTCCGACCATTTCCTCCAGGCGTTCTCGGGCATCCTGCGATATTCGTTCGGCATACCCGTCTTGTAGCCGCTGCAGAAATTGGCGTACATCTACGTCGCCGGCAATCAATCGCACCTGCTCGTTTTCCGACGCCGCGAGCACAGCGTCTTCAGCCTGCGCTGCGGTGAAATCGCTAAACTTTGCCAGTTCCGCGATCACCGAATGTGTGCGTCGGAAATTTCCGCTGTTCCGCAAATTCTCGATGGCAAGTTCCTTCTCGACTTCCTGCGCCAACGTTATTTTCGGGAACCGTGCCTTTAAAAATGCCGACATTCGTCGGTAAAAGTAGACTTCGCTGGTCTTCGCCCAGAGCCATTCGTTGCAGAGAAATGCATCGAACTTCAGATCGTCGAGCGGTGAGCAATAGTCTTTGTCATCCGATACGAATTCGATCCCTTCACCGTTTGGAACGGCGGCGAGAAGCGCCTCCCAATTGACAGCATCGCCCAACGAGCCGTTCTTGCCGGGCGGGTTCCCGAGATCCATTCGCAAGCGCGCCGCCTTCACGATGGCATCGGTGTGCCTGACTGGGGTCGCCAAGCCGAATAATTCCTTGATCAGCTCGTCGGCCTTCAGCGCCTCGTCGGCGACTGCCTGCTCCAGTTGCTGCATCAGCGCTGCGTGCTGCTTCTCGTACTCGGCCCGCAATTTCTGAAGTGTCGAGTACTCAGGGTAGTCCTTGCAGATTTGAGGGAACGAGAGATTGAGACGCTGTTCCCTGAAGCCCTTCAGCGCCTCGCCGATCTTGCTCTCACGATTTCGTCGGAATTCGTCCACGACTTGCTCGGGGAGCCAGAGCTGCACCTTGTGTCCCCGAATCAGCGCCGCCAGCTTCTCTAGTTCGCCGAGATCGTCTTTGGTGAAGTGGAAGAACGACAGGAAAATATTCGTGTCGATGAACAGATGCACGCTGACTGGCCTCCGCGAATCGAAGGCCGACAGGTGGGAGCGTGCGACAATCGCACGCGCGAGCCCGTCGGCACCTACTCTGCTGACCTGCTCTTGAGCGCGGCGGGCATCCCTCCCGCTGCGCTCGCTTTCTTCTACCTCACCGTCCGTCGTCGTCGCGCGCCGGCAGCGTGCGCGTCAGCTCGCGGCGGGCCTGGGCGGCGACGCTCCGCCGAGCGAGGATCGCGCGCCGCGCCAAGGCGTCGTACGCCTTCGACGGCATGCGCAGCGTGAGCGGCACGGATCGATCCTGCGCGTCGAGCGCCGGTCGCCCGCGACGGGAGCGGGGCACGCCGGCAGTCTACCCCTTCAGCTCGTCGAGCAGCATCTGCCGGAGGGCGGCGAGCGCGTCGTCGCGCCACGCGACGAGCCGCTGCCGCTCGGCGGCGAGCACGTCGTCGACGCTCAGCCGCTGCCACTGCTCGGGATCGAGCGTGCCGGGCGCGGGCCCTGTGTCGAATGCCGCCGCCGCGAGATCGGTGCGAATCGCCGCTTCCAGGGCGAGCAGTTCACGCTCGACAATCGCATCGAGCGCCCGCGCCCCGTGCGCCAGCGCCGTATCTATCGCGATCACGGCACCAGCTCGCGCCGCGCGGCCTCCGTCGCTTCGACGTCGAGCAGCCGCCGCTCCAGCTCCGCGATCCGCAGATCGCGCTCGACGAGCGCCTGCTTGATCACGGTCGCGACGGCCGCGCCCATGGCTTCGCTCGTCGCCTGCCGACGACGCTCGCGCGCCCGCTTGCCGAGATCGGTATCAGCCCTCGCGATCACCGCGATCTGCTGATCGGTCAGCGACTCGGGCGCGAGCTTGAATTGCTCGATGGCGTCGATCAGTGTGTCGTCGCTCATCACGACACCGCCAGCGTCTGCACGGAATTCAAGTTGAGTCGCTGCCACCACAGCATGCGGTCGACGAGAAAGCCGACGTGATTGGTCTGCCAGAGCGACGTGTACGCCGTCGCCGCCGTCGGCGGCAGCGGGGCATCGTCCAGGGCGACGGTGGCCTGCTCGCTGACGTCGACGCGCCCGCCGCCGTCGCTGTAGATAATGCCGTCCGCATCCAAGGCGATCACCAGATTGCCGGCCGCCGGGCTCGCGACGATCTGCACGTTGCTGAAGGTGCCTTGCGCGAGCGGCAGTTGCGCGACGACGCCGGGCGTCGCGACGAGCGCGGCGCGCATCGTCTGCGGCCGGCCGGCGAAGAGCGCGGCGAGCAGCTCGGCGACTTGCGCGGCGAGTCCGATGCCGCTCGCGGTGATCGGCGTGATCCCGTTCGTGATGCTCGCCGGGGATCTTTCCAGCACAGTGGGATCCGAAGCTTGGAATTCACGTGACTTGAAGTCGCGGC